>SKEI01000019.1_pt1 | contig 95545 bp, 80 predicted proteins | sample 4826701 | NCBI WGS metagenome assembly SKEI01 (sample SAMN11008813, study PRJNA524170) | human gut metagenome | biome: Human fecal sample; material: Feces; isolation source: fecal sample from pouch patient p2, p6, p7, p14 | host: Homo sapiens | place: Israel: Tel-Aviv | collected 2016-08-31 | reverse complement strand
CATGTGGAAGCCGGATGTAAAAAACTCTATGTAAATGGAGAAGAACTTCCGGGTAATTATATTCCGCAGGAGAAACTTACCGGTGAGACAGAAATTGAATTCTATATGTCATGACATAATGGATATAAATTGCGAGGAGATCACATTTATGAATACAAAGTAAAATGGAATATAAATACCGTTTTATTTTGGCAGGAAGGAGATCACAGAATGAAATATATAAAATTTCAGGATAAAAATGGAAGCTTTTCCATAGAAAATCCGGAGAATTACAGCGGTTTATATATACCTCTGGCCGGAGAAAACGGATTGAAATCCGCGATCACCCCTTCTCTGGGAGGAGACAGCAAACTGGATCAGAATCATTTTCTGCTGGAACCGGTAAGCATTGAGAATCTTCATAATAATCGAAACACCAGAAATTTCTGGTGCAAGATAAAAGGAAAAGGTTACTGGTCAGCATGCGGAGTTTCGGCAGAACAGGAATTTCAGAAATATACTGATAAACAGGATAAAAGCAGCCTGGAAGCCGGATTTATGTGGCAGAAGCTGCACAGAACTTCTGAGAAATATGGACTTCAGTCAGAGATTTTGTCTTTTGTGACAGTGAAAGGTGATGCGGAGGTCCATCTTGTAAAGATTACCAATATTGAAGAGGAAGAACAGGAGATCACACCGGTTGCTGTAATACCTGTATATGGAAGAAGTGCAGACAATCTCAGAGATCACAGGCATGTGACTTCCCTTTTGCACAGGATAAGAACAACGGAGTACGGTGTTGAAGTAAAACCGGTGCTTTCTTTTGATGAAAGAGGTCATCAGAAGAATAATACTGCATATTTTGTATATGGATCTGAAGGCGAGGGAACGGAACCGGAAAGCTTTTATCCTGATGTGGAAATGTTTATCGGAGAAGGCGGTTCTTTCCTGATTCCGGAGGTGGTCAGAGAAGAGAAAAAAGGTGTTCCGGCAGGAACAGAAATTGAAGGAAAGGAAGCTGTCGGTGGTATTCGTTTTGCATCCAGGGTTCTGAGACCACATGAAACAGCTGTATATGTTGTGACAGCGGGAATATCTGAAAGAAATCAGCTGCCGGAGGAGACTGCACGGTTTTACAGAACTGAAAAACAGGTTGCAAGAGAATTTGAACATGTAAAAAAACACTGGACAGAAAAAGTGAATGTTTCTTTTAAGACAGGTGATGAGGACAGAGATAATTATCTGAAATGGATCTGTTTCCAGCCGATATTAAGAAGAATTTACGGTTGTTCATTCCTCCCGTATCATGATTATGGAAAAGGTGGAAGAGGCTGGCGTGATCTCTGGCAGGACTGTCTGGCACTTCTGATCATGGAGCCTTCTGTTGTACGTCAGATGATCGTCGATAATTACGGTGGAGTACGTATCGATGGAACCAATGCCACGATCATCGGAAACAGACAGGGTGAATTTATCGCAGACCGCAACAACATTGCCCGCGTGTGGATGGATCATGCTTTCTGGCCATTTGTGACAACGCAGCTTTATATGGATCAGACCGGGGATATGAATGTCCTTTTTGAGAAGATTCCATATTTCAAGGATCTTCAGACAAAAAGAGGAACTGCGCATGATGAAAAATGGAGCAGTGCCTATGGAGAAAATCAGAAAACAGAATCCGGTGAGATTTATTACGGAACGGTTCTGGAACACATTTTGCTGGAAAATCTCTGTGCTTTTTATGATGTAGGAGAGCACAACGAGATGAAACTTCACGGGGCAGACTGGAACGATGCCATGGATATGGCATGGGAAAATGGTGAGAGTGTGGCATTTACCTGTGCATATGCTGGAAATATGAAGAACATCGCAGAATATCTGAGAAAACTTCAGGAAAAGGAAATGTTTGACAGGATTGAAGTTGCGGAAGAAATGGAAATCCTGTTTACCGGAGACCGTGAGCTTTATGAAAGCCCGGAGAAAAAGCAGCAGCTTCTGAGACAGTACACAGAAAAATGTGCACATGATATCAGCGGAAATACTATTGTGATCCGTCTGGACCAGCTTAGCCGGAATCTGGATGAAAAGGCAGATTGGATGATGGAAAACATCCGCAGAAGAGAATGGGTAAAAGACGGAGAAAACGGCTGGTTCAACGGATATTATGATGATCATAAACGTCCTGTGGAAAGGGCAGAAAACAGCCAGGTACGTATGATGCTTACCAGTCAGGTATTTGCGATCATGAGTAAAACCGCACAGAAAGATCAGATTGAGTCTATCTGTAAAAGTGCGGATAAATATCTTTTTGACCGTCAGGCAGGAGGATATCGCCTGAATACCAATTTCCATGAAGAAAAATTTGATCTGGGAAGAATGTTCGGGTTTGCTTATGGAGAAAAGGAAAACGGAGCGGTATTTTCCCATATGGCTGTTATGTATGGCAATGCATTGTATAAAAACGGCTATGTAAAAGAAGGACATAAGGTTCTGGAAACGCTTCTGGATGCTGCCATGGATTTTGAGAACAGCAGGATGTATCCTGGAATTCCGGAATATTTTGATAATCAGGGAAGAGGATTGTATGCATATCTTACCGGTGCTGCAAGCTGGTATATGCTGACTATGATCACAGAGGTATTTGGCGTCAGAGGAGATCTTGGAGATCTGGTGATCGCGCCGGCACTGATGCCGGAGCAGTATAATGAGAATGGACAGGCATCTCTTACTATGGAATTTGCCGGAAGAAAGCTGGAGATCTGTATCTGCAATCCGGAGAAAAAACTTCCTTCAGAATATAAAATAAAAACAGTATGGTGTGATGAAAAGGAAATGAAAAACGAACAGAGTACCTGTGTACGTATAGATCGGGAACTGCTCGAAAAGCTTTCTGTAAAAGAAACACACAGGATCAAAGTGGAACTGATGTAACAGAAATCGGTTATACATAATTGTTAAATTACAGAAACAGAAGTATCAATAGGAAAACGGCATCCCACAGTTGTAAAAAGCTGCGGGATGTCGTTTTTGATGCTGATAAAAAATATCAGCCGTAATAATAAGGATGTTTACCACATGGATTTGTAATATTTGTCACGGTACTTCTTTGGGGTAAGGCCGGTGAAGTTTTCAAAGATCTGGATAAAATGACTCTGTGAAGAGAAATTCAGATAATTGGCAATATCAACGACTGTTTTATCAGAGTATCGGAGCAGGTGAGTGGCTTTTTCGATTTTTTTCTCGCGAATGTAATCACTTATGGATACTCCAAGATTCTGTTTGAATACTCTGGACAGATAACTGGGAGAGAGTCCGGTATGTTCTGACAGATCCTGAATGGTGATACGCTCCTTAATGTGACCGTAAATATAGTCCACGCATTGCATGACCGGTCTGGAAAGAATAGAGCTTTTTTTCTGGAGGATCATTTTTCCGGTAAAATCTCTGGCCATAATATGATGCAGATCTGCAATCTGGCGTACAGTGGTGCAGGAATCCATTTTCAGAATGTAAAAATCGCTGAGACGATATGCCTGTTCAGGCTCCAGTCCACCGTCAATACAGTAACGGGTGAGCATGGCAGTAGTGACAACGAAATGATACTTCAGGTTGGTCAGAGGATTTTTGGAGAGGATACCGGTTCCCTTCAGATGAAGAAAAGAGTCTTCCTCGCAGTTTTTGTTTATAGTTTCCATATCACCGGCTCTTACGGCATTGTAAAAAGAATATTCCACAGAGGGAGAGCGATGAAGAGCTTCCGGTTCTGTATCTTTCAGCTCATTAGTAATCCAGTCTTGGGAAATGGACATATTGATATCCTCCTTATATGTTGATGTTTAAGGAATGTGTTGTTTTTTTATATTATGACATGAATCTGACATTTTGTTAAGATTAATAATATAATCGCAGATAAAAAAATGGTATATTTTCATCATCAAAGGTAAAGCATCGGGGATGCTACAGAAAAAGGAGGATTTATACTATGAAAAAAAGAGCGGTATCTATGATCCTTGCAGCAGCAATGGTTTGTGGAATGATGGCAGCAAATGTAAGCTGTGTATCTGCAAAAGGATCGGATGAGGGAAAAGTGATCAATATTTATTCCTGGAATGATGAGTTCCGTCAGAGACTGGAAGCTATTTATCCGGAAGTAGAGTCCACTTCCAAAGATGGTACAGTTACAAAACTGAAAGATGGTACAGAGATCCACTGGATCGTAAATCCGAACCAGGATGGCGTATATCAGCAGAAACTGGATGAGGCACTTCTCAACCAGGCTGATGCAAGTGCAGATGATAAGGTAGACATATTCCTTTCTGAGACAGATTATGTATTCAAATATACAGACAAAGATGCAGATGTTGCAATGCCTCTTACTGATCTTGGCATTGATCCGGACAAGGATCTTGCAGATCAGTATGATTTCACGAAAACAACAGCTTCTGATGCGGATGGAGTACAGAGAGGCGCCACATGGCAGTGCTGCCCGGGTGTCCTTGTATATCGTCGTGACATTGCGAAAGATGTTTTCGGTACTGATGACCCGAAAGAAGTTGGCGAGAAGATGAAAGACTGGGATACAGCCAAAGAATCAGCAGCTCAGCTGAAAGAAAAAGGATATTATACATTTGCTTCTTATGCAGACACTTTTCGTTTATATGGAAACAGCATTGAGAATCCGTGGGTAGAGTCCGGTGATTCTGTGATCAAAGTAGATTCAAAGATCATGGACTGGGTAAAAGATTCCAAAGAGTGGCTGGATGCAGGTTATCTTAACAAAACTGTAAAAGGTCAGTGGAACGATGACTGGAACAAGGCAATGGGTTCTGAGTCCAAGGTATTCGCATTCCTCTTCCCGGCATGGGGTATCGACTTTACTCTGAAACCAAACTGGGATGGAGCAGAAGGTGACTGGGCTGTTACAAATCCTCCGCAGGAATACAACTGGGGTGGCTCTTACATTCAGGCTGCAACAGGAACAGATAATCCGGAACATGTCAAAGATATTATCCTGGCAATGACGGGAAATCAGGATAATCTTCTTAAGATTTCCAAAGAATACTCTGATTTTACAAATACAAAATCCGGTATGAAAGATGCAGCTACAAATGCAGATTTCGCATCTGATTTCCTTGGTGGACAGAACCCGTTTGAGTATTTTGCACCGGTTGCAGAGAATATCAAGATCGCACCGCTTTCCGCATATGACCAGGGTTGTGTAGAGCTGATCCAGAACGCTTTCAGTGATTACTTCCAGGGTAAAGTAGACTTTGACAAAGCAAAAGCCAACTTTGAGACAGCTATTCAGGAGCGTTATCCGGAGATCACAGAGATCCAGTGGCCGGAATAAATACCACATGAGGATAATTGTTGATGCTGCAGGATCTTTGGATCCTGCAGTTTGCTGGAAAGGAAGAGCATTATGAAGAAAAAGAGCGTTAATTACGGAAAATGGGGATACATATTTATTCTTCCGTTTTTTGTGATCTATTTTATCTTTTCGCTGATTCCGCTGTTTGATACAGTGAGATACAGCTTTTTTGAATATTTCCGTTCTGGAATCAAGCAGATTGGTCCTAATTTTATAGGACTTGCCAATTATGTCAGTCTTCTGCATTCTGACATGCTGAAATACGGACTGAATACACTGATCCTTTGGGTGATCGGATTTGTTCCGCAGATCGTTATTGCACTGGTGCTTGCATGCTGGTTTACCGATGCCAGGCTGAAGCTTCATGGCAAGCAGTTTTTTAAGGTTGTAATTTATCTGCCGAACCTGATCATGGCATCAGCATTTGCACTTCTGTTTTTTACCATGTTTTCCACAAACGGACCTGTAAACTCCATTTTGTGTTCACTGGGCTGGATAAAGGAACCGATTGATTTTCTGGGCTCTGTTCTGGGAACAAGATCATTGGTAGGTTTCATGAATTTCCTGATGTGGTTCGGAAACACGACCATCATGCTGATGGCAGCAGTAATGGGAATCAGTATGGATATTTTTGAAGCATCGGATCTGGACGGATGCAACAGCATTCAGCGTTTCGTCTATATTACGCTTCCACTGATTCGTCCGATTCTTTCCTATACTCTGATCACTTCCATCATCGGTGGCCTTCAGATGTTTGATGTACCACAGATTCTCACAAACGGACAGGGTAATCCGGACAGAACATCCATGACACTGATTATGTTCCTGAACAGCCATCTGAAGAGCAAGAATTATGGTATGGCCGGAGCATTGTCTGTATACCTGTTTATTATCAGTGCAATCCTCTGCTTCTTTGTATATCGTATGACTAACGACAATGATCCGGACGGATCTAAGAAAGCAGCGAAAAAGAGAGCAAGAGCAGAAAGGAGAAAAACAAAATGATGAAAGATAAGACAGCCAGCAGGATCAGAAGTATCGTGGCACATGTGGTACTTATTATTCTTTCCTTTATGTGTCTCTTTTTCTTTTATGTACTGATCGTGAATGCGTCTCATTCTCATGCAGAGCTTCAGAAGGGATTTTCTGCTCTTCCTGGAAAATATTTCTGGAAAAACCTGATGAATGTTGCAAATGACGGAAGCTTTCCGATGTTCAGGGGAATTCTTAACAGTATTATCGTGTCCGGATGCAGTGCAGTATTATGTACATATTTTTCCTCACTGACAGCATATGGTCTTTATGCCTATGATTTCAAGGCAAGGAATGTAGCGTTTACATTTATCATGGCGATCCTCGTCATGCCGACACAGGTAACTGCAATGGGCTTCCTTCGTCTGATCACAAAGATGGGATTATATGATTCCCTGCTTCCGTTGATCATTCCGTCTGTTGCGTCACCGGCCGTATTCTATTTTATGTACAGCTATCTGCAGTCCTCACTGCCGATGTCACTGGTAGAAGCAGCCAGAATTGACGGCTCCGGAGAATTCCGTACTTTCAACAGTATTGTCCTGCCAATCATGAAGCCGGCAATCGCTGTACAGGCGATTTTTACATTTGTAGGCTCCTGGAACAATTATTTCGTTCCTGCTCTGGTTATCCAGTCTAAAAGCAAGATGACTGTTCCAATCCTGATTGCAACACTTCGTGGAGCAGATTATATGAATTTTGATATGGGTAAGATTTACATGATGATCACAGTTGCCATTGTGCCGATTATTATCGTATATCTCCTTCTTTCCAAGTTTATCATCGCAGGAGTGACACTTGGAGGCGTAAAAGAATAACAAAAGGTAGCAGGTAAGATATGACAGTTAAGAAATGGAAACACAGCGGAACAAAGAAACACAGCATGTCAGACCGTGAAATACGAAACGGTCTTCTTTCGGAAAAAGCAGCAGAGGAGGGTATTGTACTGCTGAAAAATGATAAAAAAATACTCCCTCTGAATATTTCCACGAAAATAGGTTTATACGGCGCCGGTGCGGGAAAGACAGTGAAAGGCGGAACAGGTTCCGGTGATGTGAATAACAGAAGTAACATTTCTATTTATCAGGGACTGAAAGAAAACGGTATTCAGATCGTAAGCGAGAAATGGCTGGCCAATTATGAGTCAATATACGCAGAAGCACGCCGGGCATGGAAAGAAAAAATACTGGAAGAAGCAAAGTTTGTGGAAAATCCTTTTGATGCCTATGCGGAAAATCCCTTTGCAATGCCGGAAGGCCGTGCAGTCACAGCAGAAGATACTGTCGATGCCCAGACAGCAATCTATGTGGTAAGCAGGATTTCCGGTGAGGGAAAGGATAGGCGCAGGGTCGAGGGAGATTATTATCTGAGCAGACGGGAGCGGGAGGATATCCGGTTCCTTGATGCACAGAAGATTCCTACAGTACTTGTCCTGAATTCCGGCGGTCCGGTAGAACTGACAGATATTCTGGAAGAAACAGAAAATATCTGTGCTGTCCTGAATATTTCCCAGCTTGGACAAAGAGGCGGACTTGCCCTCGCCAATGTCCTTCTGGGAAAGGTAACTCCAGGCGGCAAGCTGACTGCAACATGGGCCAGAAGGTATGAGGATTATCCGTGTGCAGAGGAATACAGCTATCTTAATGGCAAGCTTGAAAGAGAAGAGTACAAGGAAGGAATTTATACAGGATATCGTTATTTTGATACTTTTGGTGTAAAACCGCTGTTTCCGTTTGGATATGGACTTTCTTACACAGAAATGCAGATACGCTTCCATGGGATGAAAATATCAGGGGATGGCGTTGAAGTTGAAGCAGAGGTAACGAATACAGGAGAAACTTTTTCGGGAAAAGAGGTCGTGCAGGTCTATGTGTCTCTTCCACAGGATGAATCAGGGAAGGAATACCGTCGGCTGGCTGGCTTTGCAAAAACAAAACTTCTGAAGCCGGGGGAAAAAGAACTGCTGAAAATCAGGATCGACAGAAAGACACTGGCATATTTTTCCGAAGAGCAGCATGCCTGGATTGCTGAAAAAGGTTATTATGCTGTCTGGGTCGGAAACAGCATTGCATCGCTTACGCTGGCTGCAATGCTTGAAGTGCCGGAGAGTGTGATCCTGGATAAAACGAATATCCTTGAGAATCAGACTGATATTACTGAAGAAGTTTATGACCGCCAGAATCTTTCTGCCAGAACTCTGAAATGGAAAGAGAAGGCAGAGAATGAGAAGCTTGGAAGATATATCTATTATCCTGAACCAGAGAAGAGAACAGAATGCACCTGCCAACCGGAAAATAAGATTCCTGCAAAGGATCTGCTCCCGCTGTTTTATGGGAATATTGCTGGAATCTCCAGTAATCTGGGGGCGGCAGGAATCCGTGTTCCTGGCTCTGCCGGTGAGACCACGGCTGCTCTTTATGAGCAATATGGCGTTTCCCCACTGATCATGGCCGATGGGCCGGCAGGACTGAGACTTCAGCAGAATTATGAAGTAGACAGAGAAACAGACACAGTATATGGAATCGGTGTCCTCGGATCTCTGGAAAACGGATACCTGAGAACAGATGAGACTCACGAAAACGCAGACAGATATTATCAGTTCTGTACGGCATTTCCGGTTGGAACTGCACTGGCTCAGACCTGGGATACTGCCCTTGTGGAAAAAGTTGGAATAGCAGTGGCAGAAGAAATGGAAGAATTCCACATAGATCTCTGGCTAGCACCTGGTCTTAATATTCAGAGAAACCCTCTGTGCGGCAGAAATTTTGAGTATTATTCCGAAGATCCGCTGCTTTCCGGAACCATGGCAGCAGCCATGACAAAAGGAGTGCAGAGCAGACCTGGCTGCGGTGTTACCGTTAAGCATTTTGCCTGCAACAATCAGGAAGATAATCGTATGGGCGTAGATGCACAGGTATCAGAACGTGCCCTGAGGGAAATTTACCTGCGTGGTTTTGAGATTGCAGTTAAAGAAAGCAGACCAGTGGCAATCATGTCTTCCTATAATTTACTGAATGGTGTCCATGCTGCAAACAGTGTTGATCTCTGTACAGCCATTGCCCGAAAAGAATGGGGATTTGACGGTGTGATCATGTCAGACTGGAATACAACGGTTCCGGAAGATGGAAGTATTCCGTGGAAATGCGTGACAGCAGGAAATGATATTATCATGCCTGGTAATGCAGCCGACGCAGAAAATATCCGAAAAGCTTTTGAAGACGGAAAGCTTTCGGAAGAAGTTGTCAGAATGTGTGCGGGACGTATTCTGAACCTGATACACACACTGACAGCAGAATAAAAAAATTATATAGTAGTGAAAAACTTGCCTGAATTCAATTTTCGATTTATTATTGGATTCAGGCATATTTTTTGCAGATGTCGCGCAAGGCAACCCGTTTTAGGCGGAGGATCCTGCAGGCAGTTTTTTATATGCCGTGAAAAGGAGAATACCATGAACATAAAACGAGCAAAGCAGGAGATCAGAGATTCCATAGAAGCATATCTTTCAAAGGACGAATTCGGTGAGTACCGGATCCCGGCGATCCGACAGAGACCGATCCTTCTTATGGGCCCTCCGGGAATCGGAAAGACACAGATTATGGAACAGATAGCAAGGGAATGCGGGATTGCTCTTGTTTCCTATACCATTACCCACCACACCAGGCAGAGTGCTGTGGGACTTCCTTTTATTGTAAAAAAGAATTATGGTGAGGAAGAATTTTCTGTCACGGAATATACCATGAGTGAGATCATTTCGTCCGTTTACGACAAAATGGAAAAAACAGGTCTGAAAGAAGGCATCCTGTTCATTGATGAGATCAACTGCGTATCTGAAACACTGGCGCCGATGATGCTGCAGTTCCTTCAGGGAAAAACCTTCGGAAACCAGAAGGTGCCGGAGGGCTGGGTGATCGTCACAGCAGGAAATCCGCCGGAATATAACAAATCTGTCCGGGAATTCGACGTGGTTACGCTGGATCGTATCAAGAAGATCGATGTGGAGGCAGATTTTGATGTGTGGAAGGAATATGCCTATCAGCAGGGAATCCATCCGGCAGTGATTTCTTATCTGGAGCTTCGCAGAAAAAATTTCTACAGGGTGGAGAATACTGTAGATGGAAAGATTTTTGCAACAGCCAGAGGCTGGGAGGATCTTTCACGTCTGATCCAGGTTTATGAGATCCTTGGAAAAACCGTAGACCGTGAGGTAGTCAGCCAGTACATCCAGCACAGGATGATCGCAAAGGATTTTGCAGGCTATCTGGCTCTTTATTACAAGTACAGAACTGACTATAAGGTAGAGGATATCCTGCAGGGCAAATGGGATTCCATCACACTGGGCAAGATCCGGACAGCATCGTTGGATGAGCATTTAAGTATTGTAAGCCTCCTCAACGGAAAGCTTGGCGAGCTTTTTACGGAGTGTTATCTTACAGACCAGTATCTTACGAAGCTCTATGAGTATATGGTGCATTTTCGGGAGCATGGGGAGAGCCTTACGGCAAAAGATCTCCTGAAAAAAGCAGTGGAAGATCTTGAGCGGGATAAAAAGAGCGAGCTTCTTACGAAGCAGCAAGAACGTATACAGAAGCGTGTTGTGTCTTTCTTTGAACGGGCAGCAGGAGCAGATGGAAGCTATGAATCTGTAAAGCGCGCCTTTGAAGAAGAAACAGAGCGATACGAGAACCGTACGGATGAAGTTTCCCTGACTTTGCAGAATGTATTCGATTTCATGGAGGCTGCTTTCGGGGACGGACAGGAGATGGTTGCGTTTATCACAGAGCTGAATGCCAGCTATTACAGTCTTTGGTTTATCCGCGAAAATGGTTCGGACCAGTATTACAGACATAACAAGGGACTGCTCTTTGATGACCGGCAGAAGCTGATCCTGGGGCAGATGGAGGAAGCGGAAAATCTTCTTGGTAACGGGATAAAATAAGCGACCCAAAATTTGTCATACCAATTTTGGGTTTCCTATTGAATAATCTGGGGAATTCCCGTATAATATTGACAATAAAAGGCCATGACAGGGGATGCACATCTGTGCAGGTTCACAACTGATGTGGCTTTTTGTCATGACAAGAGTGCGAAAAAAAGGATATTAAAATATTAAAAAGGAAGGCGGCCAGAACGGACGACATGTTTACGAAAATTACAGAGGAAAGAGCATTTGACGGAATATTGAGACAGATCATAGATAATATCCGACAGGGAGATTTGGAGCCGGGAGATACTTTGCCTGCAGAACGTGTTATGGCAGAATCACTGGGGGTTTCCAGACCTGCTGTTCGTGAAGTCCTGCGGGCACTGGAACTGATGGGAATTGTCACAACGGTCCGCGGTGGAGCCAACTATATCACTGAGAATATGGATCAGTGGCTTTCTGCACCACTGGCCCTTCTTTTTCAGCTGAATAACAGCCATGTACAGCAGGTACAGGAGCTTCGTTCAGCACTGGAGCAGGAAGCAGCTCTTCTTGCAGCCGGGAATTGTACAGAGAAGGACGCATTAGATCTGCGTTCCATTCTGGCACAGCTGGAGAGTTCAGAGGATGAGAAAGCCCATGCAGGTCTTGATAAGGAGCTTCATACGAAGATCGGCAGGATCGCAGGGAATCCTATGATCTACAATGTCCTGGATGCGGCAGCGCAGCTGACTGAGGAGATCATTTCCGGCACTCGAGCCTATATTATGCAGAAACATAATTCCGCTCTGGAGGTGGATGAGCAGCACAGAAGGCTGGTGGAAACCATTATTTCCGGAGACCGGAACCAGGCGGAGAAGCTGATGCGCGAACATATGGAAACCATTGAGAAATATATACTGGAGATTGCGCAGCAGCAGGGGGAGAACAGCCTTGTATTTCATCGCTGATCCACCTGAAAAAATTAAATAAAATTTCAGTAAAAATCCCGTTAATCTAGTAAGACCGCGTGCTATAATAGGGACTGTATTGGTAATACCAAAAAAAGTTTGATATTATGGCAGCATCCTGAAGGCTTCATGACGAGACAGCATAAGATGAGACAGAGTAAGTTGGGACAGCATGAGACTAGACAGCGTAAGGTAAGATAGCATGAGGCGGGACAGCATAAGACGAGACAGCACAGGATGAAGGTTACTGTACCCCTGCAGTATCATATAAAATATGCAGCAGGCCACAGCGTGGGCGGTAACCTGCCGGAAATATCAGGAGAAAGGACTTGCGATCATGGGATATGTAAAATGGAGTTATGACACACTGAACCATTTCTGCGGAGACGTTTTCAAAGCGTTTGGCTTTTCTGAGGAAGAAGGAAATATCATTAAAGATGTTCTTCTGACTGCTGATCTGTATGGAATCGAGAGCCACGGAATGCAGAGGATGGTTCGTTACCATAAAGGAATCGAGAAGGGGACTATTCATCCCCAGGCGAAACCGGAAGTTGTTTTTGAGACACCGATTTCTGCCGTGATAGACGGACATAATGGAATGGGCCAGCTGATCAGCCATTTTGCCATGGAAAAGGCAATTGAGAAGGCAAAGACAACTGGTGTGGGAATCGTAAGTGTACGAAATTCCAACCATTTCGGTATTGCAGGATATTATGCGAACATGGCCTGCCATGAAGGACTTCTTGGAATGGCATGTACCAACTCCGAGGCGATCATGGTACCGACTTTTGGAAGAAAGGCTATGCTGGGCTCCAACCCGATCGCAGTCGCTATGCCTGCAGACCCGTATCCGTTTTTCTTTGACTGTTCCACAACAGTTGTAACCAGAGGTAAACTGGAAATGTATAATAAGATGGGCAAGCCTCTTCCGGATGGCTGGGCACTTGACAAAAACGGTCATGCCAGCAATAATGCACCGGATGTACTTGCAAACATCGTAGCCAAGAAGGGCGGCGGAATCATGCCTCTTGGCGGAAACGAGGAAGTCAGCGGAAGCCATAAGGGATATGGCTATGGAATGCTCTGTGAGCTGTTCAGCTCTATTCTTTCCATGGGCGTTACCTCCGACAAGTGCTGTACATTCCCGGATAAGACCGGTATCTGCCATGGATTTATGGCGATCAACCCGGCGGCATTCGGAGATCCGGATGCGATCCGCAAGCATTTTTCAGAATATCTTGAGGCACTTAGGGAGAGTCCGAAGGCAGACGGTCAGGACAGGATCTATACACACGGCGAGAAAGAGGTAGCTGCTGAAAAAGACAGAAAAGAGAATGGCATTCCGGTCAACGACAATACCATGGTAGAGCTTGCTGATCTCTGCAGTTATCTGAAGCTTGACTTTGGCTCTTATTTTGAAGGCTATGAGCTTCCGAGGGACAGTAAATTCTTCAATGGTAATTATTAATTCAGGTAATCCTTTTGAAATGAAATATATCATAATTATCCAAGGAGGAAAAGAAAATGGATTATGCAAAAGAGTCATTAAGACTGCACGGAGATTGGAAAGGTAAGATTGAGGTTGTTACAAGAGTACCGGTTGAGAATAAAGACGACCTTTCTCTTGCATATACACCAGGTGTAGCTCAGCCTTGCCTTGAGATCCAGAAAGATATCAATAAATCCTACGAGCTTACAAGAAGATGGAATATGTGTCTTGTTGTAACAGACGGTTCTGCAGTTCTTGGTCTTGGTGACATCGGACCGGAAGCTGGTATGCCTGTAATGGAAGGTAAATGTGTACTTTTCAAAGCATTCGGCGATGTAGACGCATTCCCGCTTTGCATTAAGAGCCATGATGTAGATGAGATTGTAAATACAATTTACATGATCTCCGGATCCTTCGGTGGTGTAAACCTTGAGGATATCTCTGCTCCAAGATGCTTCGAGATCGAGAAAAAACTGAAAGAGAAATGCGATATTCCGATCTTCCATGATGACCAGCACGGAACTGCAGTTATCACACTTGCAGGTCTGACAAATGCGCTGAAGGTTGTCGGAAAGAAGAAAGAGGATGTTCGTATCGTTATGAACGGTGCAGGTGCAGCTGCTATTTCCATCTGCAGACTTCTTCTGAAAGCAGGCTTTAAGGATGTTACACTCTGCGACAGAAAGGGTGCCATCTATGAGGGACGTACAGAAGGAATGAACCCGGTTAAGGAAGAGATGAGCAAGCTCACAAACCTTCAGAAGAAACAGGGCACCCTTGCAGAGATGCTGGTTGGCGCGGATGTATTTATCGGTGTTTCCGCTCCTGGAGCAGTTACAACAGAGATGGTTAAGACAATGAACAAAGATGCCATCATCTTTGCATGCGCAAACCCGACACCGGAGATCTTTCCGGATGACGCAAAAGCAGGCGGAGCCAAGGTTATCTCCACAGGAAGAAGTGACTTCCCGAACCAGATCAACAACGTTCTTGCATTCCCTGGAATCTTCCGTGGTGCATTCGATGTAAGAGCAAGTGATATCAACGATGAGATGAAGATCGCAGCTTCCAAAGCACTTGCAGATCTGATCACAGACGAGGAGCTTTCTCCTGAGTATATCATCCCGAAGGCATTTGATAAGAGAGTCGGACCGGCTGTAGCAAAAGCTGTAGCTGAAGCTGCAAAAGCAACAGGCGTAGCACGTATCTGATCTTAAACGCCTGATACGGACCAAAACAGCCCTTCATTAAGAAAAATATATCAGACACCCGTACTCTGTAACCCGGTACGGGTGTCTTTTTGTTGCCGGGAAGGTGGTATTACCCTTTGACAAATATCTCTTCAGTGAGTACAATAGCAAAGAGCGAGACGAACAATAACTGATAGGAGGCCTAAGCACAGCATGAAACCATGGGAAGCAAATATACGAAAAGTCGTGCCGTATACTCCGGGTGAACAGCCAAATGAGAGCGGTATGATCAAACTGAATACAAATGAGAATCCATATTCACCGGCACCGGGAGTAGAGAAGGTTCTTGAGAACCTTGATACAGATACACTGAGACTTTATCCGGACCCGACAGCAGGAGACCTCGTACACAGCATTGCCGGATTTTACGGGCTGAAAGATGAGCAGGTATTTACAGGTGTTGGTTCAGACGATGTTCTGGCCATGTGTTTCCTGACATTTTTTAATTCGGAAAAGCCGATCCTGTTCCCGGATATTACATACTCATTTTATGATGTATGGGCAGATCTTTTCCGCATTCCTTATGAGCGTCCGGCACTGGATGAGGAGTTCCATATCCGCAAGGAAGACTACTTGCGTGAGAATGGCGGAATCGTATTCCCGAATCCGAATGCACCGACAGGTGTAGAGATGCCGCTTTCTGAGATTGAGGAGATCGTGGCAAAAAATCCGGAAAGTATCGTGATCGTAGATGAGGCTTATGTGGATTTTGGCTCTGTATCCGCACTTCCTCTGATTGAAAAATACGATAATCTTCTTGTTGTGCAGACATTCTCCAAGTCCAGATCTCTTGCAGGAATGCGTATTGGATATGCATTCGGAAATCCGGAGCTGATCAAGTATCTGAATGATGTGAAGTATTCTTTTAACTCCTACACAATGGATCGCACTACCATTGCAGCAGGTGTGGCATCTATGGAGGATAAGGCATATTTTGAGGAGAGCTGTAATAAGATCATTGCAACAAGAGAGTGGACAAAAACAGAACTTAAGAAGCTTGGTTTTTCTTTCCAGGATTCCAAGGCGAATTTTATCTTCGCCACACATGAGAGCTGTCCTGCAAAAGAGCTCTTTGAAGCTCTCAGAGAGAAACATATCTATGTGAGATATTTTCCAAAGGACAGAATCGACAACCATCTCCGTATCACCATTGGTACAGATGAGGAGATGAAGAAACTGATCGAGTTTTTGACAGAATATCTGAAATAAGAAGGAGGTACTATGGAAGTACTTGTACAGTGGTTTTCAACCCACCTTTCACAGTTTATTTCACCGGAGGGTGCTGTGTTCATCATTTCCATGATCCCGATTTTGGAGCTTCGAGGCGGTCTTCTGGCTGCATCACTTCTGAAGATTCCGGCTGTGAAGGCAATCCCGATCTGTATTGTGGGAAATATTATTCCGATTCCGTTTATTCTGCTTTTTATCAGGCAGATATTTAAATGGTTAAAAAAGACGAAGCTTTTCAGAGGTCTGATCATTAAGCTGGAGAACAGGGCCATGGGAAAAAGTGATCAGATCAAGAGATATGAATTCCTCGGGCTTCTGTTGTTCGTAGGAATCCCGCTGCCGGGTACAGGTGCCTGGACAGGATCTCTGATCGCATCTCTTCTCGAGGTGGATATCAAGAAATCATCTATCGCTATCTTTTGCGGACTGGTGATGGCAACTGTTATCATGTATGTTGTTTCCTATGGAATTGTGGGAAATGTGGTACATTGATGAAAGCAGAAATGTGACAGATTACATTCATAAGTATGTGGCAGAGCGGAATGTAAAATTCCGCTTATGAAAGATCCCCTGCATGTTGGCTGTATGAGCCGACAGCAGGGGATTTTTTGACATATAAGTAAAATTTCTAAGGTTTACATCAGTTTTCGCTTCAGCATTTCCGGATTCATAGCATATTTCAAAGCAGTATCCCTGGTGATACGTTTTTTTCGATACAGTTCAAGAAGACTCTGGTCCATGGAACGCATCTGATCCTGGGTGGATGTGGAGATCACACCTTCGATCTGGTGGATTTTGTTGTCGCGGATCATATTACGGATGGCAGGTGTCAGTCGCATGACCTCAAAAACAGGGATATTGCGGCCGTCCACATCCGGGATCAGCTGCTGGGAGATCACGGCCTGGAGCACCATGGAAAGCTGAATGGCAATCTGGCGCTGTTGCGACGGTTCAAACACATCCATAATACGTTCGATCGTATTGGCAGCTCCAAGAGTATGAAGACTGGAAAGAACCAGATGACCGGTCTCAGCAGCAGTCATTGCAGTCTGGATCGTCTCATAATCACGCATTTCGCCAAGAAGGATCACATCAGGGCTCTGCCGGAGTGTGGCACGCAGAGAAGTAAGATAGCTTTCAGTATCTGTACAGATCTCACGCTGGCTTACAATGCAGCGGTCGTGGCGGTGCAGGTACTCAAGAGGGTCTTCCAGAGTGATGATATGTCCCTCACGTGTATGGTTGATCCGGTCGATCAGGCAGGCCATAGTGGTGGATTTTCCGCTGCCTGCGGAGCCTGTGACAAGAACCATTCCACGGGTATAGTCAGCAATGTTCATAACGTCATCTGGGATCATAAGCTCTGCCGGATCAGGCAGCCGGAAAGCGATCACACGGATCACGGCAGCGAGGGAACCACGCTGTTTGTAAGCATTGACGCGGAAGCGGGAAACACCGGAAATGGAAAACGAAAAGTCATCGTCGCCGGTTTCCAGAAGTTTTGACATATCACGGTTTCCTGCAAGTTTGTAGATGGTGCGCAGCAATGATTCTGTCTGTTCCGGCATCAGCCTTTCTCCGATGCTGAAAAGATGGCCGTCGATCTTTTCGGCCAGTGTGCGGCCTGCAATGATAAAGATATCAGAAACACGTTTGTTGGCGGCTTCTGTTAAGAATTCTGGGATTTGGGTGTCCATGTTCATTTGCCTCCTTTAAATACATTCTGGCTGTTGTCAGGTGTCCATGAACCTGTGAGCTCTGTATTCCACTGAAGGACATTAAGAGCCTGGGTGTTTTTTTCTGCCGGATAAAGAAGCTCCAGAATAACGGAAAGCTGCTGGGTATCTGAGATCTTTTTCGAGAAAGAAAGAGTATGCTTGGCGGAGTCCCAGGTAAGAGCACCTTCAGTATCCGCGAACTGACTGAGCTGGGAAAAATATTCTTCTTCACTTGCAGATTCTTCTGCAAACTGGCCGGCCCAACTTCGGATCTGTGATACGGTTTCTGTGGCACTGGAGCAGGCTTTGTAATATTTCTCCGTTTGCTCCAGAGAATGTTTTGCTGTGTTCAGGCTGTTTCTGGAGCTTCCGAGGGTAAGCAGAGCCAGAACAGAAAGTACCAGAACAGAAAAGATCAGAAACAGGGAAGGGATTCCAACAGTTACAAAAAAAGAATGTTTTTGTTTCATTTCGAATCCTCCTTTCCGAAATCACAGGCAGGAAAGAGGAGGGAAATCTGGTAAAGCTCTGTGTTATCAGAAGTCCGGCAGAAAGTAAGTGTGCCTGATTTTTCCTGAGAAGAAGTATCCGGTGTGAAAGTCATCACGTAGACTGCGCTGTCCCGAGGACATATCTTCCAGGCGTTGTCATAATACCAGTTAATGTCTGGATCTTCCTGAACACCATCCGGAATAAGCTCTAAAATTTCATCAGCGGAACCGTCTGTGCCTTCCAGTGCTTCGCCGACAGAAGTAGTCAGTGTCTGGATCTGGTTCAGCTGTTCTGCCCTGATCCTGTTTGACCTTGCTGCCGCAAAGATCTGAATGCAGGCTGCACAGGAGAGGGACAGGAACAGAAGTGCCAGGATCATCTCCATGAGAAAAAGGCTGCTTCCAAAGTTTTGCTGTAATTTTTTCATGAGGAGGCCTCCTTTTTTACTGTGGGCTGTGCTGCATCAGCGGCTGTACTGTGAAGAAGAAATCTGGAAGAAATTCCTGCTGTGCTTTTGAGCGTGATGCGGTAAAATCCGTGTTCCATTTCTTCTGCCTGGAAGTCTGAAAGTGCTGCGATGGCAGTGCTGGCAGAAGAGTTTGCCTGAGAATCCGAAGCAGTAAAAAGTTCCATCAGATTCTCATCTTTCAGGTAAATATAAGTGATATAAGTCTGTCAATGGTATGGCAGGACTCACAGGTTCCGGAACTTCCGAATTATACAGATCCGGTAATTGAGCAGACTATCGAAGATGATGACACACCGCTTGCTTCACGGCCGAAGGTAACAACCAAGACAACCAAACAGAATCAGACAACAACAGTAAAGACGCAGACAACTGTACAGACAGATGTGAATCAGAAATACACCAGGAAATCCAAAAATGTAGTACAGACACAGAAAGTTACCACAACAATAAAGACAACCACAACAGTTGAAGCGGCCAAGACAACCGGCACAAAGGACACAACAGCAGGCACAACTGTAAAAAAAGAGAAATATACTATCGCAGATGTAGCATCTGTTGCACCGAAGATGGACAGCAAAGTATTAAATGCCTATAAGAAAATGGGATTTACAGTAACTGTTGACCCAGGCGTTTCCTATGCAGGTTACTTTGATGCAAGAACAAGAAGTATTACACTTCAGAATGCAGATGATACCATCTATCATGAACTTGGACATTATCTTGCATTTATTGCAGGAAATGTTGATAAATCCAGTTCTTTCGCAGCTGTTTACAACAGTGAGAAATCTAAATTTACAGGTGTCAGAAAAGCGTATGCAACACAGAATGCGTCTGAGTATTTTGCAGAATCCGTTCAGAATTATGTGGAGAATCCGGCAGCGCTGAAGGCACAGCGTCCGCAGACATACGAAGCAGTAAAGAACGCACTTGCAAAAGTTACAGATGCACAGGTGAATAAGATCATCAATGTTTATAAAGTGATTTGGAAATAAATAATTACATAGTCGGCCACCCGGGAGTTTTCTATTTCCGGGTGACCTTTTTTGTCAGGGGATAAAATTGTCGATAAAAATTTCTTGCATTGCTTCAGAAATGGTGTATATTATTATCATAATCATTTTACGTTCAATAACGGTTCAGACACCAGTACAGCCATGTCGGGCTGTATAAAATTCCATTGATTTTTTGAAATTACAATTATAAATAGTAAGGATAGAGGTATTTATGAGAGAAAAATATGAATCACTATCTCTGGCCGTGCTGAAAGATTTGGCGAAGGCAAGGGGTATGAAGGGCATTTCCACGTTGAGAAAACCGGCACTGATCGAGAGAATGCTGGAAGAAGATGCGAAAGAAGCAGCGAAGGGGAATCCGGCTGAGGAACAGAAGAGTATATCAGAGGAGAATGTTTTCAGGGGAAGTTCTGCAGGAGAAGATGTACAGAAAGAGAATACACTGAAAGAAAAGAAACATGAGAGCGGAAATACGGAATACCGTACACGTCAGAAGTCGGAAGGCATTCAGGAACACAGAGAATACCGGGCAGATAAGTACGAACAGGAACACAGAACCATTCGCAGAGAGTACACCCGGGAGAGTAACAGAGAAGGCAGTCATGAAGGCTATAACCGTGATAATTACAGGAAACCGGTGAGAGAAGAACGTACAGTCATGAGGGAAGGTATGTCTGAAACGGAAGCCCGTACGGAGAATGGGAACACTCCGGCTGAATCAGCGCAGCTTGACAGCGGCGAGAAAGCCAATGGAATCCTTGAGGTACTTCCGGATGGATACGGATTTATCCGCTGCGAGAATTATCTTCCGGGAGAGAATGATATCTATGTTTCACCGTCCCAGATCCGCCGTTTTAACCTGAAGACAGGCGATATCATCCAGGGAAATATCCGAATTAAGACTCAGGGTGAGAAGTTCAGTGCACTTCTCTATGTATCTTCCATAAACGGCTTTCATCCAAGCGAGGGTCAGAGAAGATACAATTTTGAGGATATGACGCCGATCTTCCCGAATGAGCGTCTTGTAATGGAACGTGCAGGCGGGACAACAGCTATGCGCATCGTAGACCTTATCAGTCCCATCGGTAAAGGCCAGCGAGGCATGATCGTATCTCCACCTAAGGCAGGTAAGACAACCCTTCTTAAAGATGTGGCCAAATCCATTCTCAAGAACAACCGTGACACTCATCTGATCATCCTTCTGATCGATGAGCGCCCAGAGGAGGTTACAGATATCAAAGAAGCGATCCAGGGACCGAATGTGGAAGTGATCTATTCTACTTTTGATGAACTTCCGGAGCATCATAAAAGAGTTTCCGAGATGGTCGTGGAGCGTGCCCGCCGTCTGGTAGAGCATAAGCAGGATGTTATCATCCTTCTGGATTCCATCACCAGATTAGCCAGAGCGTATAACCTGATCATTCCTCCAAGCGGAAGAACTTTATCAGGCGGTCTTGATCCGGCAGCACTTCATATGCCAAAGAGATTTTTTGGCGCAGCCCGTAATATGCGTGAGGGCGGAAGCCTGACCATTCTGGCAACTGCTCTTGTAGACACAGGAAGCAAGATGGATGATGTGATCTACGAGGAGTTCAAAGGAACCGGCAACATGGAGCTTGTCCTTGACCGTAAACTCCAGGAAAAACGGGTATTCCCGGCTATCGACATCCAGAAATCCGGTACAAGAAGAGAGGATCTCCTTCTCAGCAAAGAAGAACAGGAAGCTGTCTATATTATGAGGAAAGCCCTCAACGGAATGAAGTCCGATGAGGCAGTAGAGCAGATCCTGAACACCTTTGCCAGAACAAGGACAAATGCAGAACTGGTGCAGACAGTAAGAAAACAGAAATTTTTATAAAGTCCTTGCATTTTGCTAAAAGCTGTGTTATACTTAGCAAGCTGTTTAAAATGGAATTCGTCAAATGTATACGAATAATATTAAATTATATAGAGAGGTGAAAATCATGAGAGAAGGAATCCATCCGAACTACTATCAGGCAACTGTAACCTGCAACTGCGGAAATACTTTCGTAACAGGTTCCACTAAAGAGGACATCCACGTAGAGATCTGTTCCAAATGTCATCCGTTCTACACAGGACAGCAGAAGGCTTCACAGGCTCGTGGACGTATTGATAAGTTCAATAAGAAATATGGCCTGAATAAGTAATTATTACGAATACAGGAAATGAGAAGGTTGAGGTTGGGAAATCTCAGCCTTTCTTTAACTGAAAATATTTTTCATTTTCAGGCTGCACAGGAGAGAATGAATGAAATCATCGAATATTGGTGGCCAGGCAGTCATGGAAGGCATCATGATGCGCCACAAGGATAAATATTCTATTGCAGTGCGCCGTCCGGATCAGGAGATCGAGCTGAAAGTAGAGGACTATAAATGTATCTTCGGAAATCATGGGGTTCTGAAGAAACCCATCATCCGTGGTGTGGTAAGTTTTGTGGATTCTCTTGTGGTTGGAACGAAATGCCTGATGTATTCTGCAGAGATCGCAGGAGATGAGGAAGATGAAGAAGCTGCCAGAAGGAATGAGCAGCTTACTGAAGAGGAGCGTTCCGCGAAGAAAGCGAAAGAAGACAGGCAGTTTAAATGGTTGCTTTATGTGACTGTAGCTGTTTCCATGGTTGTGTCTGTGGCAGCTTTTATGTTTCTGCCTTACATACTTGCCAGTCTGATCCGCAAGGTAGGCGCGTCGGAGTTTCTGGTCACAGTTGTGGAGGCTTTTGTGAAGCTGGCACTGTTTATGGGATATATGTTTCTGATCTCCAGAATGAAGGATATCCAGAGGACATTTATGTACCATGGTGCGGAGCACAAGTGTATTAACTGTGTGGAACACGGACTTCCGCTGACTGTTGAGAATGTGTTGAAGAGTTCCAGACTTCATAAACGCTGTGGGACAAGCTTTTTGTTCCTGGTTATGCTGGTAAGCATTGTACTGCATTTCGTGTTTGTACTGGTGCCGGTTTACTGGGTAAGACTGTTCGGAAGACTTCTTATGGTACCGGTAGTTGCGGGAATCTCTTTTGAGATCATCCAGTGGGCAGGAAGAACAGACAGCAGGTTTGCAGATATCATGAGCAAGCCGGGTCTTGCCATGCAGAAATTTACAACCAAAGAGCCGACAGCAGATATGGCAGAAGTAGCCATTAAAGCTGTAGAGGCGGTTTTTGACTGGAGAGCTTATCTGAAAGAGGAATTCGACCTGGATATCCCCTATGAGACAGAGGAGACAGAAAATGCAGAATCTTGAGTCCCTTCTGAAAAAAGGAACGAACATACTAAAAGAAAATGGACTGGAAGAAGCCGGGCTGGATGCCTGGCTCCTTCTGGAATTTAAGACCGGAATAAATCGGGCATATTATTTTGCACATGGAGATGAACCGGTGTCTGATGAGACCGCAGCAGAGTATCTTAAGCTGATCGGCAGGCGTGCAGGTCATATTCCTGTACAGCAGCTGACTCATCAGGCTTTTTTTATGGGATATGAATTTTATGTAAATCAGGATGTGCTGATTCCCAGACAGGATACGGAGACACTTGTAGAAGAAGCACTGAAATGTATGAACGGCATGAAAGAACCGGAGATCCTGGATATGTGCACAGGTTCCGGCTGCATTCTTATAAGCCTTCTGCTGGAAAGGGAAAATGCAAAAGGTGCCGGCGCAGATATCTCACCGGAAGCTCTTGCTGTGGCAAAAAAGAATGCAAAAGATCTGGGTGTGGAGAAACGGGCAGAATTTGTGGAAAGTGATACATTTTCAGCACCGTATTTTTGGAAAAAAGGTGGAAAAGAGGGCGGAAAATATGATATTCTTATTTCAAATCCGCCTTATATAGCAACAGAAGAAATTGAGACACTGATGGAAGAGGTTCGCCTTCATGACCCGAGAGGGGCACTTGACGGCAGGGAAGACGGGCTTTATTTTTACAGAAATATTACTGCGGAAGCGGGAAAATATCTGCGTCCGGGTGGATGGCTTCTGTATGAGATCGGCTGCACCCAGGGTGCGGCAGTCAGTGGGATGATGAAGACAGCCGGTTTTGAACAGGTTCAGGTAATAAAAGACCTTCCGGGCCTTGACCGTGTAGTGATCGGGCAGAAGCCGCTGTAAGAATGAGACCGTGGCTGGACACAGAGTGGACAGCAGTGTGAGATTTACAAGTATCAGAAACAGGAGGAAATACATGTTTGATAAACTGGATGATCTGCTGGTGCGTTTTGAGGAGCTTCTCAATGAGCTTGGAGAGCCGGGAGTAACCGATGATCCGGCGCATTTTCAGAAGCTGATGAAAGAGCAGAGCGACCTGCAGCCAATCGTAGACGCATATAAAGAGTACAAGAAGAATAAAGAGACCATCGAAGACAGTCTTTCCATGCTGGAGAGCGAGAAGGATGAAGAGATGCGTGAAATGCTGAAAGAAGAGCTTTCTGACGCGAAGAAGAGAGTGGAGGAGCTGGAGCATGAGCTGAAGATACTTCTTCTTCCGAAAGATCCTAATGACAGTAAGAACGTTATCGTTGAGATCCGCGGAGGTGCAGGCGGTGATGAGGCAGCACTTTTTGCAGCTGAGATCTATCGTATGTATGTGAAATATGCAGAGTCCCGCCGCTGGAAAACAGAGATGCTCAGTCTCAATGAAAACGGGATCGGCGGCTTCAAGGAAGTTACTTTCATGATCAAAGGTGAGGGAGCATATTCCAGACTGAAATATGAGAGTGGTGTACATCGTGTACAGCGTGTGCCTGAGACAGAGTCCGGCGGAAGAATCCATACTTCCACCTGTACAGTAGCCATTATGCCGGAGGCAGAGGAAATTGATTTTCATCTGGATCTTAATGAGTGTAAGTTTGATGTGTTCCGTGCATCCGGAAATGGTGGTCAGTGTGTCAACACAACTGACTCCGCTGTACGTCTTACACATATCCCTACAGGAATCGTAATTTCCTGCCAGGATGAGAAGTCCCAGCTTAAGAACAAGGATAAGGCGCTTCGAGTACTTCGTTCCCGTCTGTATGAGATGGAACTTGCAAAACAGCACGATGCAGAGGCAGAGGCCAGAAGAAGCCAGATCGGTACAGGTGACCGTTCTGAGAAAATCCGTACTTACAACTTCCCGCAGGGGCGTGTGACAGATCACAGGATCAAGTTAACCCTTCATCGTCTGGAAAATATCTTAAACGGTGATCTGGATGAGATTATTGACAGCCTGATCGCAGCGGACCAGGCAGTGAAGCTGACTAAGCTTAATGAACAGGAGTAATTTAGTGGTCACGGGGTGAACAGTAACGGTTACAGATAAAGAATTGTATAAACTATAATAATCAGGAGGAAACGTAATATGAAGAAGACAGCACTGGTAATCATGGCGGCAGGAATCGGAAGTCGTTTTGGAAAAGGTATCAAGCAGCTTGCACCGGTAGGACCGAAGGGTGAGATCATTATGGATTATTCCATCCATGATGCACTGGAAGCAGGATTCAATAAAGTGGTATTTATCATCCGTAAAGATATTGAGGATGAGTTCCGCAGAGTCATCGGCGACCGTATCGAGAAGATCACAGAAGTTGCTTACGCATTCCAGGAGATCAATGATCTTCCGGGAGATTTCAGGAAACCGGCAGACCGTACCAAACCATGGGGAACAGGACACGCTGTACTGGCAGCGAAGAAAGTTCTTTCCGAGCCATTTGCTGTAATCAATGCAGATGACTACTATGGAAAAGAAGCATATGTTAAAGTACATGATTATCTTGTACAGGATCATCCGCAGGATGGCCCGATGCATATCTGCATGGCAGGTTTCCGACTTGGAAATACATTAAGCGACAACGGAAGCGTTACAAGAGGTGTGTGCCATATCGAAGACGGCAAGCTTGTTGGCGTAACAGAGACACACAACATCTTCAAGACAGCTGATGGTGCCGAGACAAGAAATGATGACGGTACAGCAGAGACACTGGATACCAGGAGCCTTGTTTCCATGAACATGTGGGGACTGACACCGGAATTCATGGAGATCCTTGAGAAAGGCTTCGTAGAATTCCTTGGTGGAATCAAAGAGGGTGACATCAAGAAAGAGTATCTTCTTCCGGAACTGATCGACCAGCTGATTCACTCCGGTGAGGCAGCAGTAGATGTACTTGAGACAAAAGATGAGTGGTTCGGCGTGACATATCAGGAAGATAAAGCATCTGTACAGGCAGCATTTAAAAAGCTGACAGATGAGGGTGTTTATCCGGAAGGACTGTATCACTAATAAAGGAGAACATTATGGGTAAATATTTTGGAACAGATGGTTTTCGTGGTGAAGCAAATGTAAAACTTACAGCAGATCACGCATTTCGCGTAGGCCGTTACCTTGGATGGTACTATGGCAGAGATCATAAGGCCAAGATCGTGATCGGTAAAGATACAAGAAGAAGCAGTTATATGTTTGAGTATGCATTGGCAGCAGGACTTACTGCATCCGGTGCAGATGCGTATCTGCTTCATGTAACTACTACACCAAGTGTATCTTATGTAGTACGTACAGAGGATTTTGACTGCGGTATCATGATCTCCGCAAGCCATAATCCGTTTAATGATAACGGAATCAAGGTTCTCAATGAGAACGGTCAGAAAATCTCAGCAGAGATAGAGGAACGCATTGAGGCATATCTTGACGGAGAGATTGAGGAGCTTCCGATGGCAACAGGCGAGGATATCGGCCGTACCGTTGATTTTGCATCCGGAAGAAACCGTTATATCGGACATCTGATTTCTATCCCATGCCATGATTTCAAGAACATCAAGGTTGGTCTGGACTGCTCCAACGGAAGCTCTTCAGCTATTGCCAAGAGTGTTTTTGATGCACTTCGTGCAAAAACTTATGTGATCAACAATGAGCCGGACGGAACCAATATTAATCGTGGTTGCGGCTCCACACATATTGAAGTTCTGAGACAGTATGTGATCGATAAAGGACTGGATATCGGTTTTGCATACGATGGTGATGCAGACAGATGTATCGCAGTAGACCACCGTGGAAATATCATCGACGGCGACAAGATCATGTATGTATGCGGCAAATATCTCAGAGAAAAAGGCCAGCTTAACGGCAACACAGTTGTCACAACCGTTATGTCGAATCTTGGACTCTATAAATCCCTGGAGCGTGAGGGAATTGATTACGAGCAGACTGCAGTTGGTGACAAATATGTTGCTGAGAACATGATGGAAAATAATTACAGTATCGGTGGCGAGCAGTCAGGACATATTATTTTCAGCCGTTATTCTGCTACAGGTGACGGAATCCTCACTTCTCTTATGATCATGGAAGCATGTGTAGATAAGAAAGCTACACTTTGTGACCTTGCGAAGGAAATGAAGGTTTATCCGCAGCTTCTCCGCAATGTGCGTGTGTCTGACAAAAAGACAGCACTGAGCAATGAGAAGGTGAAAGCTGCCATCGAGGCAGCAGCAGAAGCACTTGGAGATGACGGACGTATCCTGGTACGTGAGAGCGGTACAGAGCCGCTGATCCGTGTAATGGTAGAAGCAGGAACAGATGAACTCTGCCATAAATATGTAGACAGTGTTGTTGATGTAATGGAAGCCGAAGGGCTTGTTGTGGAATAAGGAACTTCATGAAAAATACAAAGACAGTATTGATTCTTGCAGCTGTGACAGGAACGTTACTCCTGGGCGGCTGCGGCAGTGAAAAAACAAAGATATACGAGCAGGCAGGCAAGGATCTTTCTCAGGGAAGTTACAAGTATGCGCTGGAAGAGTACCAGACTTCCATCCGGAACGGAGTGAAACCGGCGCAGTCTTATCGTGGTGCAGGTATTGCAAGTCTCCGTCTTGGCAAGTATGATGATGCGATCTCAAGCTTTACAGAGGCACTGAACTGTGACAAAGTAAGCAAAAGCCTCCGGAAGGATATTTTGTCTTACCGTGCAACAGCAGAGCTGAAGTCCGGTAAGTATGAAGATGCAATGGCAGACTGCCAGACTCTGGGAGAAGATTTTGATATGGATGCAGGCATATATTTCCTCACCGGAAAAGTTGCTCTTGCCATGGATTCCTACGAGGAAGCCGCATCTGATTTCAAACAGGCTTACGGCGAGGATTCCACTTACGATATGGCTATTCAGATCTATGAGGCGTATCTTGACAAGGATATGGAGGCAGACGGAACCAGATATCTGGAAGCTGCACTTTCTTCCGAAGCGAAGGATGCCAAGGATCACTGCGACAGAGGCCGTGTCTACTACTATATGGAAGATTACAGTAATGCGAAAAAAGAACTTCTGGAAGCCTCCAAAAAGGATAATACAGAGGCATTACTTCTTCTGGGGATGGTGTATCTGGCACAGGACGATGTGGATAATGCAAAAGCCATGTATACACAGTATATTTCAGCGGCAGGTGATTCTGCAAAAGGTTATAACGGACTTGCACTGTGTGATATCAGGAACGGAGATTATGATTCTGCTCTTGATAATATTACCAAAGGTCTGCCGACAGCTACAACCGATGAGATGCAGAGCCTTCTCTTTAATGAGATCGTAGCCTATGAAAAGAAACTGGATTTTGCTACGGCACTGACCAAGGCACAGGAATATGTTGAGATGTTTCCGGAAGACTCCGCTGCAAAAAAAGAGCTGGCTTTCCTGAAAACCAGAACATCTTCGGAGGGCTGATATGGAATATTTTGACGAGATACAGGACCGGGTGATCCTGATCGGCGTGCAGGCCAGTTTTGGCGATGATATGGAGGAATCCCTGGATGAGCTTGGAGAGCTTGCAGCTACAGCCGGAGCAGCAGTGGCAGGCAGGATCATCCAGAACCGTGAGGCCGTCCATCCGGGAACTTATATCGGCAAAGGTAAGATCGAGGAGGTAAAAGGTCTTCTCTATGCGTTAAATGCCAATGGTGTGATCTGTGATGATGAGCTTTCTCCTGCCCAGATGAACAATCTGGAACGTGAGCTGGAATGCAAGGTTATGGACAGAACCTTGCTGATCCTTGATATTTTTGCAAAGCGGGCAGTGACAAGTGAAGGTAAGATCCAGGTCGAACTGGCGCAGCTTCGTTACCGTTCAGCAAGGCTGGTAGGACTTCGATCCTCTCTTTCCCGTCTTGGCGGCGGAATCGGAACAAGAGGTCCTGGTGAGAAGAAGCTGGAGACAGACCGACGTCTGATCCGAAACAGGATCTCAGCATTGAAGCAGGAGCTTTCCCAGGTAGAGAAGCACAGAGAGCTGATCCGTTCCAGAAGAGCGGTGGGCAATCTTAAGACAGCAGCCATTGTGGGATATACAAATGCAGGTAAATCCACACTTCTGAATACGCTGACAGGAGCTTCTGTGCTTTCTGAAGACAAGCTATTTGCAACACTTGATCCTACGACCCGTCTTCTGACGCTGGATGACGGACAGCAGCTGCTTCTTACAGATACTGTAGGATTTATCCGAAAACTTCCCCACAATCTGGTTGAGGCTTTTAAGAGTACCCTGGAGGAGGCAAAGTACGCGGATTATATCATCCATGTGGTGGATGCGTCCAATCCCCAGGCAGAAATGCAGATGCACATTGTGTATGAGACCCTGAAAGAATTAGGTGCCCTTGGCAAAAAAACGATCACGCTTTTTAACAAGCAGGACAAAGCTGCGGGGGAGAGTCTCCGGGATCTTCGTGCAGATCATACCTTGAAGATATCTGCAAGAACAGGAGAGGGACTCGGTGAATTTAAGGAACTCCTTTCCAGAATCCTGGCAGAGGGACAGATCTATATGGAACGGCTCTTTCCGTATTCAGAAGCTGGTCAGATCCAGCTGATCCGTGAGTATGGGCAGCTTCTTTCCGAGGAGTATACAGAGGGTGGAATTGCTGTAAAAGCAAGGGTTCCCCGTGAAATCTATCCGAAAGTAACATAATGTTGAATGATTAACTCAGTACCATATATAGTACCATGAACAAAATGGACACTACATATGGTACTTTTTGTGTTGACGCAAAGGTGTCGGTCTGATACAATGAGCCTACAGCGTTTTTGGAAAAACGTCACTGGATGAGGTCTGATCAGTGATCAAAAACACTTTATATATACATGTGTGAGGGAGGCATTTTTATGTTTCAGGTAGTAAAAAGAGACGGCGAACTGGACGGATTTAAAATGGGAAAGATCACCGCAGCCATTGACAAGGCATTCGATGCGAAGGGCAAGAATTATAGCCCGGATATGATCGATCTTCTGGGGCTTCGTGTTACTGCTGATTTTCAGAATAAGATCGAGAACAATCGAATTTCAGTAGAGGATATCCAGGACAGTGTGGAGAATGTACTGATCCAGGCAGGATATTCCGATGTTGCCAAGGCCTATATCCTGTATCGTAAACAGCGTGAGAAGATCCGCAATATGAAATCTACCATCCTTGATTATAAAGAGATCGTAAACAGCTATGTGAAGGTTGAAGACTGGCGTGTAAAAGAGAATTCAACTGTCACTTATTCCGTAGGAGGACTGATTTTAAGCAACTCTGGTGCAGTAACTGCCAATTACTGGCTGTCTGAGATTTATGACAATGAGATTGCAGAAGCGCACAGGAATGCAGATATCCACATCCACGACCTTTCCATGCTTACAGGCTACTGTGCAGGCTGGTCACTGAAACAGCTGATCCGTGAGGGACTTGGCGGGATTGAAGGCAAGATCACTTCCGCACCTGCGAAGCATTTAAGCGTGCTCTGCAACCAGATGGTGAATTTCCTGGGGATCATGCAGAATGAGTGGGCTGGTGCACAGGCATTTTCATCCTTTGATACGTATCTGGCTCCTTTTGTAAAGGCAGACAATCTTTCCTATCCGGAGGTTAAGAAATGTATCGAGGCTTTTGTTTACGGAGTAAATACACCGAGCCGATGGGGAACACAGGCACCGTTCTCCAATATTACACTGGACTGGACAGTTCCGGATGACCTTGCAGAGCTTCCGGCTATCGTAGGCGGCAAGGATATGGATTTCAAGTATAAAGACTGTAAGAAAGAGATGGATATGGTCAACAAGGCATTTATCGAGACCATGATCGAGGGCGATGCCAACGGTCGCGGATTCCAGTATCCGATCCCGACTTATTCCATCACCAAAGAGTTTGACTGGTCTGACACTGAGAACAACAGACTTCTTTTTGAAATGACATCCAAGTACGGTACACCGTATTTTTCCAACTATATCAACAGCGATATGAAACCAAGCGACATCCGCAGTATGTGCTGCCGTCTCCGCCTGGATCTCCGTGAGCTTCGCAAAAAGAGCGGTGGTTTCTTCGGTTCCGGTGAGAGTACAGGTTCTGTAGGCGTTGTTACCATCAACATGCCGCGTATCGCATATCTGTCAAAAAGTCCTCAGGAGTTTTACCGCCGTTTGGACCGAATGATGGATATTTCCGCAAGATCTCTTCACATTAAGAGAGATGTGATCAGCAAGCTTCTTGATGAGGGATTGTATCCGTATACCAGGAGATATCTTGGAAGTTTTGATAATCATTTTTCTACCATTGGTCTTGTGGGAATGAATGAAGCCGGTCTGAACGCATGCTGGCTTAAGAAGGATATGACAGATCCTGCAACCCAGAAGTTTACAAAAGAAGTTCTGGAGCATATGAGAAATCGTCTTTCTGACTACCAGGAGCAGTATCCGGGAGAACTTTTCAACCTGGAGGCAACACCTGCTGAGTCCACAGCTTACCGTCTTGCAAAACATGACAGAAAGCGTTATCCGGATATCCTGACAGCCGGAAAAGAAGGTGACACACCATACTATACAAACAGCTCTCACCTGCCGGTTGATTATACTGCGGATATTTTTGACGCACTGGATATCCAGGATGATCTGCAGACATTGTATACATCAGGAACTGTTTTCCACGCATTCCTTGGCGAGAAGCTTCCGGACTGGAAAGCAGCAGCTTCTCTTGTACGTAAGATCGCAGAGAACTATCGTCTGCCGTATTACACCATTTCTCCGACATATTCTGTATGTCAGGAGCATGGTTACATCAGCGGAGAGCACTTTACCTGTCCGAAATGCGGCAAGAAGGCTGAGGTCTACAGCCGTATCACGGGATATTACCGTCCTGTACAGAACTGGAATGACGGTAAGACTCAGGAGTATAAGAACCGTACGCTCTATGATATCACACATTCACAGCTGAAAAAGGTTCATACCAGTGTGATGACCATGAAAGGTGACGAGGTTGAGATCCAGCCGGTTGCATCTCATAAGTATCTGTTTACAACAAGCACCTGCCCGAACTGCCGCATGGCAAAAAAGATGCTGGAAGGTGAAGAGCTGGAGATCATTGATGCAGAACAGAACCCGGAGCTTGTCAAACAGTATGGGATCCGCCAGGCCCCGACTCTGGTGATCACTGACGGGGCACAGGTTAAAAAGTATGTGAATGCTTCTAATATTCAGAAGTACGTGGATGAAGAACTTGACTGAGTTCTTGGATTAGCGGAGACTTGTTTGGGTTCAAATGGAATTAAGGACTGGACACATGTCGGGAGATGTGTGTCTGGTTTTTTGTATGTTTTTTTAATTTGTAATTGACATTTTGTGGGTGCATGATATACTGATATTTGGATTTAATGATTGAAAGCGTTACGCTTTAACGCGTAAATATGGAACATGGTTGCTGTGTGAGGCAGGGGGATACCCGGAGATCATTTTCCTTTTGCGTTTCCTTTTTCCGGGCACGCTGCTGTTAAACATTGAAAAGGCCTGTAAAATGTAACAAAACCCCTCCTTGGGAAAGAAAAACTATATAGAAATGAGGAATAGATTATGGTAAAACAGAACATCGTTTTTGTAGAAAACACCCCTGGAAGTCTTCAGAAAGTAACTAAGATCCTTGCGGAGAATCAGATCGACATCTACGGCTTTGGCTGCTTTGACGCTCCGGAATTCGCAAACTTCCGTATGGTATGTGATGCACCGGAAAAAGCAGACAAGATCATGACTGAGAATGGCTACATGACACGTATCACACAGGCGATCCTTGTAGACCTTCAGGACGAGATCGGCGGTCTGGACAAGCTCTTAAGCGTTATGGGCGACAGCAATGTAAACCTTCATTACATTTACACTTTTTTCCACAGAGGCCTGAAAGTCCCGGTAGCGATCATGCATTGTGAAGATCTTCTGGTTGCAGAGAGCGTACTCCGCAACAACGGCTTCAAAGTTCTCAATCGCCTTGTGAATCCGGACGGAGCAGAAGAAGAGAAATAAAAAAGGAAATTCAGGAATGAAGTATCGCATTTTGCTGTGAAGTATTGAAGTTTTGATATGGCAATGCTACAATAAAAGGGCGTGTCAGGAAGCAGAAAAAAGTTTCCAGGCACGCTCTTATTTACGTGTACAACCAGGTTTATGACTACATAGAATTCTGGGTCGGGCCGTAAACGCAGATGATCTCATCTGCCTGGCTGACGTACATACAATGGAGGAAATCGATGAAAAGAGAAAGTTTCAGAAAAGGTATGAAGGATGGCATTCCCATTGCATTGGGATATTTTGCAGTATCGTTCACCTTTGGCATGATGGCTGTTGCAGGAGGCTTAAGTATCTGGCAGGCAGTTCTGATCTCGCTGACCAATCTGACATCAGCTGGTCAGTTTGCAGGACTGGATATTATTTTTGCAGGGGGTTCCATGTGGGAGATGGCGATGACCCAGCTGGTGATCAATCTCAGGTATTGCCTGATGTCTTTTTCCCTGTCACAGAAATTCAGGCGTGAGGAGTCAGGTATCCTGAAGTACATCGCTGCATTCGGAATCACAGATGAGATCTTTGGGATCAGCGCGGCGCAGGAGGGAAAGGTCAGCGTATTTTATAATTACGGAGCTATGTGTGTAGCAATCCCTGGCTGGACGCTGGGAACGCTGGTGGGCGGTATTTCAGGAAGCCTTCTTCCGGATTTTATGCTCAGTGCACTGAGCGTGGCTATTTACGGAATGTTCTTGGCGATCATCATTCCACCATCCAAGAAGAGTAAATCGGTTTTTGGAGTTGTTGTGGCTTCCATGGCAGTCAGCACTATCTTTGCGGTGATTCCTGTGCTGAAGCAGGTATCTTCCGGATTTATGATCATCATTACAACACTGCTGGTTGCAGGTCTGGCAGCTTATTTCTGCCCGGTGGAAGAGAAGGAGGAAGCATCTCATGAGTCATAATGTATATCTCTATATCCTGGTGATGGCAGCAGTCACCTACCTGATCCGTATGCTGCCCCTTGTTCTTGCAAAAAATGAGATCAGAAGCCCGTTTATCAAGTCCTTTCTGTACTATGTACCATACGCCTGTCTGGCAGCAATGACTTTCCCGGCCATCCTCAAAGCCACAGACAGCATCATCTCCGGCGCAGCAGGCTTCTTCGTAGCCCTGATCGCAGCATATAAGGAAAAAAGTCTTATCACAGTGGCACTGCTGGCGTGCGCGGCAGTGTTTATTGTGGAACGGGTGCTGGTATTTATCTGAGAGAACGAAATTTTAACAAAGAATATTTAAAAATATCTGGATCGGCAATAAGTAATTGTCTCTAAAGTATGGGAGAAAGCATTTGAAGGCTTTCTCCCTTTGTCATTTATTCACCAAGAAAACCAAGATCAATTTCTCCATCGAACACTGTAGTTGCAGGTCCGGTCATGTATACAAGATTCTCGTCTCTTTCCCAGGAGATGTTTAAGTCTCCGCCAAGGAGCTGTACGGTTACCGGTTTGCTGCCGTCAACTTTGTCGTTGAGGATGGAAGCTACCGTAACTGCGCAGGCACCTGTACCGCAGGCCAGTGTCTCACCGGAGCCACGCTCCCAGACACGCATCTTCACAGTATTGCGGTCGATCAGCTGGACAAACTCCGTGTTGACCCTGTCAGGGAAGCATACGTGATTCTCAAAAGAAGGGCCGATTTTTTCCAGATCAAGGCTGTCTACATCATCTACATAAATGATCGCATGAGGATTACCCATGGAAACAGCAGTCATGCGGTATTCTTTTCCATCGACAGTGATAGGCGCATTGATGACTTGTTCAGTCTCAGCAACGACAGGGATCTCTTTTGCAGTGAGGATCGGGGAGCCCATGTTGACTTTTACCATGGAGGCTTTGCCGTCGCGGATGGTAAGATCTACATATTTAATTCCGCTCTTTGTGGCAATACTTAAAGATGTCTTGTTTACAATGCCGTGGTCATAGACATATTTTGCAACGCAGCGGATACCGTTTCCGCACATGGCACCCTGGGAACCATCCAGGTTGTACATATCCATCTCACAGTCTGCGATCTCAGACGGACGGATCAGGATCAGACCATCGGAGCCAATACCGAAGTGACGGTCGCTGACGAATTTTGCTACAGCTGACGGATCCTTGACCGTCTCCTCAAAACAGTTTACATATACATAATCATTTCCAATACCATGCATTTTCGTGAATTTCATAATAATAACCTCCTTATTCCTGAATATTATACTTGTTTTTTCCGCAGGAGCACAAGCCCTTACTGTAAAAACATTCCGGGAATATTGGCCGGCTGCGGAGTGAACAGTGTTTCAATTTCTTCCTCTGGTATTATAGTATACTGGATAATTGTTATCGAAAAGTGAATTTTACCATGGATTGGAAAGAAAAAATCCCGGATATAGGTTTTCAGTGCTTGCATTTTATTGAAAACATGGTATCATAAAACAAAGCAATATGCATAACATTGCATAATTATGCTGTGCATCGCGAAATGTGCTGCTTTGGATCTGTAAGAAAGCAGCCCCTTTCGCGATGTACACAGAATTCAGGAGGAAGAAAAAATGAAGAGAAAATTTATGGCACTTGCACTTGCAGCAGCTATGACAGTATCTATGACATCCGTTGTTTTTGCAGCAGATGAAATCAAAAGTGCAGATGATCTGGAAGGTAAGAAGATCGGTGTTCAGCTTGGAACAACAGGTGATACACTTGCAACAGACATCAAGGATGCAACAGTAGAGAGATACAATAAAGGAAACGATGCAGTTCTCGCTCTGAAACAGGGCAAAGTTGACTGTGTAGTTATCGACAGCGAGCCGGCTAAGAAATTTGTTGAGAAAAACGACGACCTTGATATCATTGAGGATGTTTTTGACAAAGAGGAGTATGCAATCTGTCTTTCCAAGGACAATGCAGATCTGACGAAAGAGTTCAATGAAGCACTGAAGGAGCTGAAGGATGAGGGAACACTTGATTCCATCAGAGATAACTACATCGGTGATGATGCTGGTAAGACACCATATGAGTCTCCGAAGGATGCAGATCATTCCAAGGGAACTCTTACAATGGCAACTAACGCAACATTCCAGCCATACGAATACTATGACGGAGATAATATCGTAGGTATTGACGCTGATATCGCTCAGGCTGTCTGCGATAAACTTGGATATGAGCTGAAGATCGAGGATATGGAGTTTGACGCCATCGTAAATGCAGTTAAATCCGGAAAAGCAGATTTCGGTGCAGCAGGAATGACTGTAACAGAAGACCGTAAGAAGAGTGTTGATTTCACAGATCCATACACAACAGCAGAACAGGTTATCATTGTACAGAAATAATTCAACCAAATAAACTGTGAAACAGATTATCTGGTTATGAGCAAGTAGCGAATGCGGATGATTTTATCCGCTTGACAGAAAATTATAAGAACTGAATTCAGGTTCCGGATATCCGGGGGCATTTCCGGAGTCTGGAACCTGTAGTTTTGGAAAGGGTGGAAATTTTGAGTCTTATTGAACAGTTTCAGTTTAACTTTCTGGACGACAATCGCTGGCAGTTCATTGTATCCGGTCTGAAAAACACCATCATAATCACATTCTTTGCGGTTCTGCTTGGTATTTTCCTTGGATTTGTGATTGCCATTGTCCGTTCCACACATGATAAAACAGGTAAGCTTAAGATTCTCAATGCAATCTGCAGAGTTTACCTGACAGTGATCCGCGGTACACCAACCATGGTACAGCTGCTGATCGTTTACTATGTTATTTTTGCAACTGTAGATCCAGGTAAGATCGTAGTTGCTATTATTGCATTCGGTATGAACTCCGCTGCATACGTAGCTGAGATCGTCCGTTCCGGTATCATGTCCATTGACCAGGGACAGTTTGAGGCAGGCAGAAGCCTGGGCCTTAATTACACACAGACTATGACGAAGATCATTCTTCCGCAGGCAGTCAAAAATATTCTTCCTGCACTTGGAAATGAGCTGATCGTTCTCTTAAAAGAGACATCCATCAGTGGTTACATCGGTCTTACAGATCTGACCCGTGGCGGTGATATTATCCGAAGCCAGACATACAGTGCACTTTTTCCATTGCTGGCAGTAGCAGCGATCTATCTTGTGATCGTTTGCTTCCTTACCTACCTTGTAGGAAAACTTGAGAGGAGGCTGAGAACCAATGAGCGTAAGTAATGAAGTACTTCTTGATGTGCAGGGACTTGAAAAGGCCTATGGCGGCAATCAGGTTCTCAACGGAATTACCACACAGATCCGCAGAGGTGAAGTAGTAGCGATCATCGGACCATCCGGCTGTGGTAAATCCACATTCCTCCGTTCCCTGAATCTTCTTGAGGAGCCAACCGGGGGAAAGATCCTTTTCGAAGGAACAGATATCACAGATCCGAAGGTGGATATCAACCGCCACCGTCAGAAGATCGGAATGGTGTTCCAGCAGTTTAACCTGTTCCCTCACAAGACAGTAAAAGAAAATATCATGCTTGCACCGGTAACATTGAAGCTGATGAGCAAAGAAGAGGCAGAAAAAACAGCTCTGGAGCTCCTGAAGCGTGTCGGTCTTCCGGATAAGGCAGATTCATATCCGGATATGCTTTCCGGCGGTCAGAAGCAGCGTATTGCCATTGCAAGATCCCTGGCTATGAATCCGGATGTGATGCTTTTTGATGAGCCAACATCTGCCCTTGACCCGGAAATGGTCGGTGAGGTTCTGGAACTGATGCAGGAGCTTGCAAAATCCGGCATGACCATGGTTGTGGTAACACATGAGATGGGATTTGCCCGTGAGGTGGCAACAAGAGTTCTTTTTATCGACGAAGGAAAGATACAGGAAGAGAATTCTCCGAAGGAATTTTTCGCAAATCCGAAGAACAAACGACTTCGAGAGTTCCTTTCAAAAACATTATAAATATAAAAATATTAAAAACGGATGCTTTATCCTCCTGTGAAATGCTTCAGGAGATAAAACATCCGTTTTTTATATTTACAGAATAATGATGCCGTTATTTCGCTGGCTGGTTCAGATCACTGTAGATCACATCCTCAAAGGGGAGAGTGATCCGTTCTCTCTTGGCAGAGGAAAGGTAGATGCCTTTTACCATTTCAAGGGTTTTTCTGCCTTCCAGTCCGTCGATGGCAACAGGAAGATCCTCACGGACAGAACGGTAGAAGTCACGGATCTGCAGGTGATGGCTGCTTCCCCAGTAATCAGGACCTACATTTGTGGTTTCATAAGTGTTTCGGATCTCGGCATAGGTGCCGTCCAGTTCGTAATAGCCCATGTCCTGCTTCAGACCCAGGCGCCCTTTTTCACCGATCAGTTCAATGTTGATCGGAGAATCGGTTCCGTAAATGTTGCAGGCATAGAGATTGTAAAGACAGCCGTTTTTAAACATGATAGCAGCGTCGGCGGCATCCTCCACTTTTACAAAATGATGAACATAATTATGAACACTTCCGTCTATCCATTCCACATCGGAATCCAGCATATATCGAACGCGGTCAATGCTGTGGATCGCCTGGTCGATGAGAACACCGCCACCCTCTTTGGCCCATGTTCCCTTCCAGTCACTTCCACTGTAATAGTCGAGCGGACGGTTCCAGGTCAGATAGGAACGGGCGGTAAGGATTTTTCCGAAATCGCCCCGCTGGATCATTTCACGGAGCTTTTCCACACTCTTTGTGTAACGGGTCTGAAAGATAACACCCAGCTTTACATGAGTTTCTTCGGCGGTGCGGATCATTTTGTCTGCATCCTGAAGACAGGTGGCGATGGGCTTTTCGGTAAGGACGTTAATGCCGGCTTTCATGGCTTTGATGGCCATGACCGGGTGCAGGAAATGAGGCAGACAGAGATGGACCACATCAATATTTTTATCCAGGATCTCATCAAAGTCCGTAGTCCAGGAACAGTTAAATTCCTCGGCAAAGGATCTGGCAAGAGCGGGGTCCTTGTCGACAGCATATACTAATTCTGCTTCGTCGCTGAGACGATGGAATGCATCCGCATAAGAGACGGAAATACGGCCGCAGCCTACAATAGCAACTTTCAGTTTTTTCATGGCTTCCTCCTTATATCATCCGATAAAAAAATTTGTCGGATCCTGATCTGTAAAAGAATAGTGGATATCAAAAAAGTATTTCATGGCTCCGTTCAGGAATGAATCGCTCTGGAGCTGGGAGTAACGGACGGTCACATTGTCTGCCATCCTGCGAAAGCCTGTTTTTTTCAGGTCTTCCCGCACTTCATTGAGAAAATATTCGCCAAGAGCAGGGATCTTTCCGCCGAGAACGATCAGGGATGGATTTACGGTACTGATCATATTGCTCAGTGCAATGGACAGTTCCCATGCCATCTCCTTTACCATAGCCAGTGCGGTTGGATCGCGGAAGGTGGCAGCCTTTCCAAGGTCTGAAAAGGTGATCTCTGAAAGAGCACTTAAGGATGGGATCTGTCCGAATTCCGGGATCCTGTTTTTCAGAGCCTGTTCGGAGATCATAACTTCCAGACATCCGTGATTTCCGCAGATACATTCTGGACCGTGAGGATCGATGGAATAATGGCCGAATTGGGTAGAGGAACCACTGGCAGTTCCAAGCATGCTTCCTTCGGTGAAAAGGGTGGCGCCGATGCCGCGGCCGAAATTGAGAAAAGCAAAATTTTTCTCTTTTATATTGCCATAGACCTTTTCTGCATAGGAATAGCAGGCAGTATCATTGAGAAGATCTACCGGGTATCCCGGGAATGCAGTCTTCAGAGATTTAATGATCTGAGTGCTTTCCATGGAAGGCAGATTCAGGGTCGTGGAATATACTTCATTGCTGGAGGCGTCGATCATGGCGGACATTACTATGCAGATGCCAAGGATACGGTCAGGAGCACAGTGTTCCAGAATGGATTCCCGGAAACAGGAGCCGGAGCATGCGACATGATTTTCATCTTCGGAAAGCTTCCGTGATTCATGAAAGACGGAAGTACCGGCAATGTCCACAAGATAAGCTTCGACAGCATTTTCATTCCAGTTCATGACAACAACGTAGTAGCTGTTCATCCGGACCTGAAGGCAGTTCGGCTTACGTCCGATGCTGTCGGATTCTCCGATACCGCTGTCCACAATGAATTCACGTTCGATCAGTTCATCTACAAGAGTAGATACGGTTGTTTTGCTGAGCTTCGTCTGCTTGGCAAGGTGTGCTCTGGATATTCCGGGACTGGAATAGATGGAAGTATAGAGCCGTTTCATATTCGTGTTCTTAATAACCTGCTGATTAACAAGTTTCATAGTTTCTTTTCATCTCCAATCCTTTAAAAATAAACGGTACCGAAAATATTGGTAAAGTCTCCGTACTAAATATATCCTATCATAGATACAGAAAATAATCAACATGTGGCTGTACAAAGAAAATATTGACTATTTTAGAAGATGAAATGTAAAAATATGACAATTCTAAAATGAAGAACAATATAACACAGGTATTTTTTCGGAAGACTGGTAAAAAAACGGAGATAAATAGTACAGTGATAGGAATAATTGATTGCAAATGTGCAAAATACACAAAAAACACCTGAAATATTGTTTATTATATAAGAAACGCACATTGAAAGACGAAAAAACGGGAAAGAATGTTGACAGATACGGCAAAGAATGCTATCCTAAATCCAAGCTAAGAGCAGCAAAAAAGAGAGCTTGTAGCAAGAAACACAGATATTTTTGCAAAAAGCTTTTATTTTTTGAAATATTAGTTAGGTCACTGGACAAATAAAGAGAGGTAGAGAGATGAGAATAGGCGTGATTGGATGCGGCGGAATGGGAACGACTCATTACTTATCCCTGAAAGTCTTATCAGAAAAAGAGGATGATGTTGAGGTAGTTGCCCTGTCTGACTGCAGAAAAGAATTTCTGGACAAAGCGGCATCATATTTTCCGGAAGCTGCCACATATGAATACGGAATGGAACTGATCGAAAAGGAGCAGCTGGATATTGTACATATCTGTCTTCCAAGCTATCTGCATGCAGAACATGCAGTGAAAGCACTGGAAAAAGGGATGAATGTACTGGTGGAAAAACCGGTATGTCTGACCGAAGAGGATTGCCAGATGCTTCTTGAAGCAGAAAAAAGATCCGGGAAGAAGGCTATGGTAGGCCAGGTAGTACGTTCCTTTGAGGAATATAAATATCTGAAGGAAGCTTACGACACGGAAAAATTCGGAAAGCTGAAATCCATTACTATGGAGCGTATCAGCGGAGATGTGCAATGGGGATTTGAGGACTGGTTCCATAATGAAGAAAAGAGTGGTTCCGTTGTGCTGGATCTTCACGTGCATGATCTTGATTTTCTGCGTTATATGCTGGGTGAGCCGGACAGCTTCCAGGTAAAAGCCAGCAGATTTGAAAGTGGCATGATCAATCATATCATCACGGAGTATGAATTCGGAGATGTTTTTGCTACAGCAGAGGGTATTTGGGATGAGTCGCCGGCAATGAAGTTCCATGCAGCGTTCCGTGCACATTTTGAGGATGCTACGATAGAATTTAACGGTGCTCAGTCACCGAGCCTGACAGTATATAAGAAAGACGGAACTGTGGAGACGCCAGAGCTCAAAGCTGAATATGAAGGCGAGAGTGATGTGGCGGGAATCAATGTCTCCAATCTGGGACCATATTATACAGAGATCAAATATTTCCAGGAATGCGTCAGAGAAGATAAACCTGTAGAGGTTGCACCTCTGATCGAAGGAGCAAGATCCGTACAGCTTGGGATTAAAGAGTGGAATGCGGCAAAAGAGTATGTAAACGCACACGAAAACAAATAATGAAATTTTCACTGAAAGGCAGTGAGAAAAATAAAAAAGCTATTCAAAAGGAGGATATGCAAATGAAAAAAAGAGTGATTTCTATTCTGTTATCAGCAGCAATGATCTCATCAATGGTAGTTGCAGGAGGGGTAACTGCACATGCTGAGGAAAATGTAACACTGAATGTATTTGATGCACATGCTTATGGTCTGGATGAATATGACGAGATGGTAAAAGCCTTCGAGGAATCACATCCGGGTGTGACTGTTGATGTACAGCATGCAGCCAACGATTACGACACACTGCTTCAGTCCAGAGTAAACTCCGGTGATACACCAGACGTATTTGATGCTGAGGCCGGAACAAAAGCGAAAATGTACTATGATTACGCTTACGACTGGAGCAATGATACAGAAGTTCTGGACAAGTTCAATGAGGACGCTGTAAATCTTGGAAAAGATGACGAGGGAAATGTAAAATCTCTTCCATGGACCTATGAGAACATGGGCCTGATCTACAACAAGGACTGCTTTGAGAAAGCTGGTATCGACAAGCTTCCGACAAACATGGATGAGCTGGAAGAGGCATGCAAGAAGCTGAAGGATGCAGGCATCACTCCGTTTGCACTTGCTGCAAAGGAAACATGGGTATTAGGACAGGTTGCAACACATTTCATGATCGACAAAGACAAAACAGCTGCTGAGACAGTAGATGCGATCAAATCCGGTGAGACAGCATTTGCAGATATGCCTAACTGGGAGAATCTTTACAAGTTCCTTGATCTTGCTGTAGAGTATGGTCCGGACAAGCCGCTTGAGGTTGACTGGGAGACATCAGAGAATATGCTTGCAAACGGCGAAGCTGCTATGATTCATATGGGTGACTGGTGCCAGTCTACACTGGATTCCTTTAATCCGGATGCAAATCTTGCATTTCTTCCATTCCCGGTAGGCGCCGGTGAAGATGATGCAACTGTATTATCCTCCTGTAACTGGACTTATATTGTAAATAAAGATTCCAAGAATCTGGATCTTGCAAAAGAGTATTGTGAGTTTATCCTTACATCCGAAGAAGGCCAGAAATGGATGGCAGAAGGTGTAGGAGCTGTTCCTGGTGCAAAGTCTGATATGGAAGTGACCGGCGCTCTTGCAAATGATGCCAAGACCTATATCGATGCTGGAAAGACAAACGGCTGGATCCATACAATTGCTCCTGGCAGCTACACAGATGAGTGTGGTCCGTATCTCCAGTCCTACATGCTTGGAGACATGAGCGCAGATGAAGTAACACAGCTCTTCCAGGATTTCTGGACATCTGCAGAGTAACAAGGAACTCCAGGAGCCGAAGAGAAACAGATTTGTTGATTTTGGGCTGACGGAATGTAACTGACAAAAGAGGGAGACAGGCAGCAGCTTTGCCTGTTTCCCCAATATAAACCAAAGAAAAAATGAATTTCTGGAGGGGATAGGATTGAAAAACAAAAAAACAAAGGATCTGGCAATTTTTGCATTGTTTGTCTTTCCGGCAGTCGCTTTTGTACTGTTTGCCACAGATATTCCATTTGTAATGAATCTGTACTATTCGGTATTTAATTGGAATGGAATCGGCAAGAACATGGAATTTGTAGGACTTGCCAACTATGTGAAGATCTTTACTGCTGACCCGCTTTTCTGGAAAGGTGTCAGATTTACTCTTAAATTTGCAGTATTTTATGTTGTTATCGTAAACATTGTTTCTCTCACAGTCGCTATCGTAATGGCACGTGAGAACAAAGTGAATAGTCTTGGTCGTGCTTTTTATTATATTCCTTATATCATCAGTCTGACAGCGATCAGTCTGATCTGGAAATTTATCCTGGGACCTGGCTTTGAGGCTCTTTACAGTGTTACAGGATGGGAATTCTTTAACTGGAGCTGGCTTGGAACACCGAAGCTTGCTTTTTATGTAGTTGTTGTCATGGCAGTATGGCAGAATCTTGGTTTTTACATGGTCAATTATATCGCAGGAATCATTGCAGTTCCGGGAGAGCTTCTGGAAGCGGCAAGAATCGACGGAGCAACCTCTTTCCAGGTATTCCGCAAGATCACAATTCCGATGATCATGCCTGCGATCTCGATCTGTATGCTGACATCAATGACATTTGCGTTTAAGTTATTCGATATTATCATGGTATTTACAAAGGGCGGACCTGCGAATTCAACTGTTTCCGTTGCGTATAATATTTATAAGGAAGCTTTTGTTAACAGCAAATATGGTCTTGCTACTGCCAAATCTCTTGTATTTGTAGTATTTGTTCTGATCATTACAGCAATTCAGATGAAGATTACCAAGAGTAAGGAGGTTGAGGCATAATGAAGAAGAAACCAAAGAACCTGCGGCAGGTGAATGCACTGACAATCATTATTTTTGTATGTGCGATCTTCTGGCTGATGCCGCTGGTATTGATCTTTATAAACTCATTTAAACCCTATAATGATATGCTGCAGGACTTTCTGGCTCTGCCCAAGTCATGGAGCCTGAAGATGTATATGGAGACCTGGACGAAATTCGGTTTCCCGTCTCTGATCTTTAACACACTGCTCTATACATTATGCACGGTTATCCTGGTAGTGCTCATGGCGCCGATGGCAGCCTATAAGCTTGCAAGAACAAAAAGCAGACTCAGCAAAGTATGCTTTGTTCTGATCATCATGCCGATGATGGTTCCGTTCCAGTCTTACATGATCACCCTGACAAGACTGGTTTCCAACGTGAAGCTGACTGGAACAAGAATCGGATATATTCTGGTAAGTGTAGGCTTGTGTATGCCGCTGGCTGTATACATGATCCATGGATTTGTAAAAAATGTGCCTATTGATCTGGAAGAGTGTGCATGTATTGACGGTGCAGGTAAGATCCGCACTTATTTCAGCATTGTACTTCCGCTTCTGAAACCGATCCTTACTACGGTCGTTGTTTTGGATGCGCTGGCAACCTGGAATGATATCATCACCAACCAGCTGATCGTTGGCGGAAATACAGTGGCAATGAATATCCAGAATGCACTGTACATGCAGTTTTCCGCACAGACAGCAGACTGGGAGCATGCACTTCCCGGAATTGTAATGTCTATGATACCGAGTCTTATCTTCTTTGTTGTGATGCAGAAGCATATTGTAGGCGGTATTACTGCCGGTGCGGTAAAAGGTTGATTTTGGTGGTATAATATGAGATAATAGTAGTATAATTGGAAGGAGAACAGAACCTATGAAAGTTGGAGTTTTGATCGAATTTACAAGCGATACAGATATTGATGCAAAATTTGCGGAGCTGAAGGAAATGGGTGTGTATAGCTGCCAGCTGGTATGTTGGGATCGTCCAACACTTCAGGACGATGCTATGGCAGAGGCTATTAATAAAGGTCTGGAGAAATACGGGATCCACGCAACCGCATTCTGGTGCGGATGGGAAGGCCGCAGAGTATGGGATTTCTATGAAGGACAGCTGACACTTGGCCTGATTCCGTCTGATTACAGAGTTGAGAGACTGAAGATGCTTATGGAAGGTTCTGACTTTGCGAAAAAGATCCATGTGACAGACCTGGCAACACATGTTGGCTATATGCCGGAAAATCCATACGACCCGAAATACGAGGAAGTATTGGTTGCATGTAAGGCTATTGTGGAAAAATGTAAGGAAAATGGTCAGAACTTCCTGTTTGAAACAGGACAGGAGACTCCTGTAACATTAAAGCGTGCGATCCAGGATATTGAGAAAGCTGTCGGAAAAGGAAATGTGGGAATTAACCTTGATCCTGCAAACCTGATCATGTACGGAAAGGCAAATCCGGTAGATGCTCTGGAGGTTTTCGGTGAGTATGTCATGGGAATTCACGGAAAAGATGGAAAATATCCAACAGATGGACATCATCTGGGTGATGAGGTTCCCCTTGGCCAGGGTAAAGTAAATTATCCTGCATTTATTGCAAAGCTGAAAGAGATCGGTTATCAGGGAGATATTACCATTGAGCGTGAGATCTCCGGTGAGGAACAGAAAAAAGATATCCGTATGGCGAAGGAGCTTCTGGATAAACTGATCGCAGAATAAGAGCTGAGGGGAAAAACTATGATTATTTACGCAGGAAAAGATTATCAGGATGTAAGCAGAAAAGCAGCCAATATCATGTCTGCACAGATCATCATGAAACCGGATGCAGTTCTTGGACTGGCTACCGGTTCCACGCCTGTGGGCATGTATGCACAACTGGTAGAATGGTACAAAAAAGGGGATCTGGATTTTTCCAGGGTGACAAGTGTGAATCTGGATGAGTACAAGGGACTTTCTGGCGACAATGACCAGAGCTACCGCTATTTTATGGATCATAATCTCTTTGACCATGTAAATATTGACAAAGCACGGACCTTTGTGCCTGACGGACTGGAAGAGGACAGCGATAAGGCGTGTGAACAGTATAACGAGATCATCCGGCAGACCGGGGGCGTGGACATGCAGCTGCTTGGTATCGGTGGAAACGGACATATTGGCTTCAATGAGCCGGGAGCAGCCTTTGAAAAAGAAACCCACTGTGTGGATCTGACAGAAAGTACGATCAGGGCTAATGCCAGATTTTTTGAAAGTATGGATGAGGTTCCGAAACAGGCTTATACCATGGGAATCAAGAACATTATGTCTGCAAAAAAAGTTCTTCTTATAGCCAGTGGAGCGGGTAAGGCAGAGGCTCTGTATAATTCTCTGTATGGTCCGATCACGCCGAATGTACCTGCATCTATTCTGCAGCTGCATCCGGATCTGACTGTGGTAGCAGATGAAGATGCTTTAAGTATTATCCGGGAAAAAGGACTTTTATAGTTACAGAATATAAGAGACGGCAGAGAGGGGAAAGAAAAATTATGATCATCAGAAATGGAAATGTTTTTCAGGAGGATGGAAGCTATCGGAAAATGGATCTTTATGTGGAAAACGGCAGGATCGTGTCCGATGGGACAGAAGTTTCCGATAAGGAAGAAGTGGATGCTTCCGGACTGAAGGTGCTGCCAGGACTTGTGGATATTCACAGCCATGGGGCTGTGGGTCATGATTTTTCTGATGCGGATGCCTCCGGACTTAAGAAAATTCTTCAATATGAGAAATCCCGGGGAGTTACATCCTACTGTCCTACATCAATGACTCTGCCTATGGATCAGCTGATTCGGATATTTGCATCTGCTGCGGAAGTGGGGCAGGATGAAAGCTGTGCCCGGATCGTTGGATTAAATATGGAAGGGCCTTTTCTCGACCCTGCGAAAAAAGGGGCTCATGATGAGCGGTATATCCGAAATCCGGATATTGAGTTCTTCAGAGAGTGCCAGAATGTGTCCGGCGGTAAGATAAAGATTGTTACTGTGGCCCCGAATATGGAAGGGGCAGAGGCTTTTATCCGGGAGTTTAAAGATGATGTGGTGATCTCTGTCGGACATACAGGAGCAGATTATGATTGTGCAGCCAGGGCGATGCAGGAAGGTGCACATCATGTAACGCATCTTTATAATGCCATGAACCCGTTGGGACACCGGGCTCCTGGAGTTATCAGCGCGGCAGCAGATGATCCGGAGTGTATGGCAGAGCTGATCGGAGATGGAATACATATCCATCCGTCAGTGGTGCGAAATACATTTCGCATGTTCGGGGAAGAACGTCTTGTACTGATCAGCGATTCTATGATGGCAGCCGGAATGGAGAATGGCGAGTATGAGCTGGGAGGCCAGAAAGTTATTATGAAAGACCGTAAGGCTGTGTTGGAAAATGGTACGATTGCTGGTTCTGCAACGAATTTATATGAGTGTATGAAATGTGTGATAGGCATGGGGGTGCCGGAACACGCGGCAATATTTGCAGCTACCAGAAATCCGGCCAGGAGCATTGGGATTTATGATGAAGTGGGATCACTTGTGCCTGGAAAGAGAGCAGATATTGTGATCGCAGACAGAGAATTGAATATCGTAAGAGTGATATAAAGAGATCAGAAGCAGACACCGACGATAAGAAAAGGATGACGATCCGCTGGTATTAATAGCGGATCGTCATCCTTTTTTGGTTGATATGCTGATGGCTGTACGGTGTATGATCCACCGGCAGGTCAGGGAGCTTACTCAGAGTCCTGTCCGGCTGCCTCCTGTGCAGCTTTCATTTCATTATAACAGTATTTGATGATCGACTTTCTGGTTATGATTCCGATAAAGGAACCCTGGTCATCTACAACCGGAACAAAGTTCTGATTAATGGCGCGGTCCAGAAGATCCTCCATATTGGAGTCTGCGTGCACCGGTTTATAGGTTGCACGGCGCGGGATCGCCATAATAGGAACTCCTTCGGTCTCTTTGATATCATGGATATCAGCGTGGCGCATTCCCCACAGAAGATCGCCCTCTGAGATTGTTCCCAGATATTTGCCGTCCATGGTAAGGATCGGGATGCAGGAGTATTTACGGTGCTCCATTTTTTCCAGGGTCTGGCGAAGTGTTTCATCTTCGAAGATGTAGGCAACTTCGCTTTTGGGAATCAGAAAAAACAGAATGTTCACGTTATCACCTCGTTTCTCTGAGCTGTTTTACAGAAGCTGAAGATCATGTGCCTCTGCAGCATCTGTGATTTCTTTTGGCCAGAGAGATACGTGAACTTCTCCGATGTGTGCCTTGCGGAGGAAGAACATACAGATCCTGGATTGGCCGATTCCGCCGCCGATGGTGTATGGAAGCTCTTTGTTGAGGATTGCTTTCTGGAAAGGAAGTTCTCTTCTGTCATCACATCCTGACTCTGTAAGCTGACGGTCAAGTGCGACCTCATCAACGCGGATTCCCATGGAGGAAAGCTCCAGTGCAATGTCAAGTACAGGATAATATACCAGGATATCGCCATTCAGTTCCCAGTCATCATAGTCCGGGGCGCGTCCGTCGTGACGCTCTCCGTTTGTGAGGGTTTTGCCGACTTTCATAAGGAATACAGCACCTTTTTCGCGGGTGATCCTGTACTCGCGTTCTTTTGGCGTGCAGTCCGGATACATGTCGAGAAGTTCCTGGGTTGTGATAAAGAAGATATCTTTCGGAAGGATTTCTTCGATGTAGTCGTATTGTACTGCCATATATTTTTCGGTCTTACGAAGTACTTTGTAGATGGTGCGTACAGTTTCTTTAAGAGTTTCTACAGTACGTTCTTCCTGGGAGATGATCTTTTCCCAGTCCCACTGATCCACGTAAACAGAGTGGATATTGTCGAGGTCTTCGTCGCGGCGGATAGCTACCATATCTGTATAAAGTCCCTCTCCGTGAGAAAAACCGTATTTCTTCAGTGCGTAGCGTTTCCATTTAGCCAGGGAGTGTACGATCTCGGCATTGCTGCCTTCTATGGCTTTGATATCAAAACTTACCGGACGCTCCACACCGTTCAGGTTATCGTTAAGACCGGACTCCGGTGCTACGAAAGTCGGGGCAGATACTCGGAGAAGATTGAGCTTCTGGGAGAGTGTCTGCTGAAAGAAATCTTTTACAGTTTTGATCGCAATCTGTGTGTCATGGAGGTTCAGGTCTGCATGATAGGTTGCGGGGATTGTGATTGTATTCATTATCGGCTCCTCCTGATGATTTTTGGACTTATAGCAATTCCAGCGATTCATGTTCTGCACAGCTGAACTTGATGCAGTAATTTCTGGGAGTGCTATAATTGCTCTGTGTGGTATTATAGCAGAAAATGGGTGAGGTGGCAATAAGGGGAAGCCATGGAGAAGCAGGTTTTGAACAGGAAAACTGGCGGCTGTGGGCGAAACAGTAACGGGGAAAATTATTGCTGCTTAAGCCAGGAAAAGACTGTGTATCAAAGTCAGGGTGTGATATACTGAAAGAAAAATGAATGAATTTATTTTAACTGGATCAGGCAGTGAATGTTTTTATCCGCCTGCTCGGATTGGATGGAGGGAGTTTATGGCCGAAAAATGTCAGGTTTGCGGAGGGAAGGTTGTGAATGGGAGGTGTTCCCTTTGCGGAATGCCATACAGAAATGATGATGTGCTTTATCATCTTAATGAGCCCCGGGAGGTACATTATAAACATGCTTCTGCGAAAGTGCGGGAGATGATGCGTGGATATGGTACAGCAGATAGAAATGCCGGGCATGGATCCGGAACAGGAACAAGCCGGGGCAGAATGCAGGAACATAGACAGCAGTCCGCAGGAAAAAATACGGTGATGAAACAGACAGGAACTTTGGATAAGGGAAGAACCACAAATCAGGGAAGAACAGTAAATCGGGGAAGAACAGCAGATCAGGGAAGAACAGTAAATCAGAGGGGAATTTTAAACCAGGGAAAAACCCAGTCTGCCCAGAAGGAAAAATCCGGCAGAAAAGGCTGGATCATATGGCTGATCATCGGCCTGCTTTGCGCAATACCTGGGGTGTTGGATACTATTATGGATTGGATTGGGACGAATTTGTAAGAATATTTCCGCAGCGAGATCAGACAGTACTAAGAGTCTGTATTTTCTTGTATACAGAAATAGCCCTTTTCTTTTGCTCCCAGCTGTGGTATACTCATGCCTAGCACAATATATAGAAAAAAATCAAGATATAGAGAACTATGGTACTATATATAGTATTTGGGAGAGATGAGCTATGTTATATGTGATTAAGAAAGACGGAACAAGAGAGGAGTTCAATCCTCTGAAGATCGTGGCTGCCGTGAACAAATCAGCAGAGCGTATTCTTTATACTTTTTCAGACGAGGAGAAGGATTTTATCTGCCGTTTTGCCCAGGAGCATGCGGATTCCCTTGGAAAAAATGAGATCGAGATCCAGGAGATGCACAATATCGTTGAGGGTGCCCTGGAACGTGTGAATCCGGCTGTAGCCAAGAGCTACCGTGATTACCGTAATTACAAGCTGGATTTTATTCATATGATGGATGATGTCTATACCAAGAGCCAGGCGATCCGCTACATTGGAGATAAGAGCAATGCCAATACAGACAGCGCACTTGTAGCTACCAAGCGAAGCCTGATCTTCAATGAGCTGAATAAGGAGCTTTACCGTAAATTCTTTATGAACCGCAATGAGCTTCAGGCATGTAAGGACGGATATATTTATATTCATGACCAGTCTGCACGTCTGGATACCATGAACTGCTGTCTTTTTGATGTGGCAGCTGTTCTGCGCGGTGGTTTTGAGATGGGTAATGTCTGGTATAACGAGCCGAAGACTCTGGATACTGCTTTTGATGTTATGGGTGATATCATTCTTAGCACAGCTGCACAGCAGTACGGCGGATTTACAGTGCCGGAGGTGGATAAGATCCTGGCACCGTATGCCAAGAAGAGCTATGACAAATATATTTCCGAATTTATGAAATACTCCGATGAGAGCTGGAAAGGCCGCGAAGAAAAAGCAATCGAGTATGCACTGGACAAGGTACGCAGAGAGTATGATCAGGGCTGGCAGGGAATTGAGTACAAGCTGAATACTGTTGGTTCTTCCAGAGGCGATTATCCGTTCGTTACAGTGACTCTGGGACTTGGAACTGAGCAGTTTGAGAAGATGTGTACCATTTCTCTTCTGAAAGTCCATCAGGGTGGCCAGGGCAAGGCGGGACATAAGAAACCAGTGCTTTTCCCCAAGATTGTTTTCCTCTATGATAAAGAGATCCACGGCCCTGGAAAATGCTGCGAGGATATTTTTGAGGCTGGTGTGGAGTGTTCTTCCAAGACCATGTATCCGGACTGGCTTTCCATGTCAGGAGCTGGATACATCTCCAGCATGTACAAGAAATATAAGAAAGTTATCAGCCCTATGGGATGCCGTGCTTTCTTAAGTCCATGGTATGAGCGCGGAGGTATGGAGCCGGCTGATGAGAACGATACACCTGTTTTTGTAGGACGTTTTAACATTGGTGCAGTAAGTCTTCATCTGCCGATGATCCTTGCGAAAGCAAGAGCGGAGAGCAGAGACTTCTATGAGGTTCTGGATTTCTATCTTGAAATGATCCGTAATCTGCATATTCGTACCTATGAGTATCTGGGACAGATGCGTGCGTCCACTAACCCGCTTGCTTACTGTGAGGGTGGTTTCTACGGGGGACATCTGAAACCAAACGAAAAGATCGGCAAGATCCTGAAGCCGATGACAGCTTCTTTCGGTATCACAGCACTGAATGAGCTGCAGGAGCTCTATAATGGTAAATCTATTGCAGAAGATGGTGAGTTTGCATTGGAAGTTCTTAGATATATCAATGATAAAGTAAATCAGTACAAGAAAGAGGATGGCTATCTTTATGCGATTTACGGAACACCGGCTGAGAGCCTTTGCGGTCTGCAGGTAGAGCAGTTCCGTAAGATGTACGGAATTATCGAGGGTGTTTCTGACAGACCGTATGTGAGCAACAGTTTCCACTGCCATGTAACAGAGGATGTGACTCCCATTGAGAAACAGGATCTGGAGGGACGTTTCTGGGAGCTTTGCAACGGCGGAAAGATCCAGTATGTACGTTATCCGATCGGTTATAATAAAGAAGCAATCCGTACTCTGATCAGAAGAGCCATGGATCTGGGATATTATGAAGGTGTAAACCTTTCTCTTGCATACTGTGATGACTGCGGTCACGAGGAGCTTGAGATGGACGTATGCCCTGTGTGCGGTTCCAGAAACCTGACTAAGATCGATCGTATGAATGGATATCTTTCCTATAGCCGTGTGCATGGTGATACACGTCTGAATGAGGCGAAGATGGCGGAGATCGCTGAGAGAAAATCTATGTAATATACAGATATGAAAAAATCCCATGTTCGGTTTCGTTATGAATCAGAGCATGGGATTTACATATATTCAGATATTTATTTAATGATAGTTCCTGTCTTCTCACAGTAGCCATCTTTTGCATGAGCCATATCTGTGATGATGGTACGGCGTCCGGTTCCTTTCTCAACGAAAGAAACACCTGCTTCGATTTTTGGAAGCATGGAGCCTGGTGCAAACTGATCGTCTGCAATATATTTCTTCGCGTCATCTGTGGAGATGATGTCCAGATAAGTCTCGTGGTCGGTCTCGTGGTCAAGGCTTACTTTCTCAACACTTGTGAGGATCATGAGTGTATCAGCATTCAGTTCCTCTGCAAGAAGTCCTGCTGCGCGGTCTTTCTCAATGATGGCGCTGGCACCGTTCAGCTGCGTGCCCTGCTCAAGAACCGGGATTCCGCCACCACCTGCTGCGATAACGATCTGCTCAGCCTGGGAAAGAACTTTCACTGTTTCGATCTCAACGATCTTCTGTGGCTTAGGAGCTGCAAGGATTCGCCTGTACTGTCCTTCGTCAACTTTTGTGACAAAGTTACCTTTCTCTTCTTCTGCTTCGGCTTCTTCTGCATTAAGAACACGGCCGATGATCTTCTCAGGTTCAGCAAATGCTTCATCATATGGATCGATGACAACCTGTGTAAGGACTGTGCTTACCGGTTTGAAAATTCCTCTGGAAATCAGTTCCGCACGAATGGCGTTCTGAAGGTCATAGCCGATGTAACCCTGGCTCATGGCAGAGCAGACAGACATTGGTGCAAATGTATAATTAGGATGTGCCTTACCGAATTCATTCATTGCGGTGTGGATCATCCCTACCTGCGGACCGTTGCTGTGGGAAATTACTACGCGTGTTCCCTCTTCAACCAGGTCTGCGATTGCTTTCGCTGCAAGACGTGTGGCGATTTTCTGCTCAGGAAGTGTGGTACCAAGTGCTCGGTGGCCTAATGCAACTACTACGGTTTTTTCGCTCATAGGAAATACCTCATTTCTCTTTAAAATTGAACTGCTGCGGAGCAAGCCGCTGATATCAGATCAGGGATAAAAAGGTTCTTTGCCCCTGATGTCATTATATTTTATTATAAAAGACCAATGTGGGAAATGCAATACAATTTTGGCTGAATATGCCGTATGTCAGACAGTAATGCGGGACAAAGGAAAAACCGCCTGATTTCTCAGACGGCTTATTTCCTACTATTTTTTTGAGGGGGGAGATAGAGAGTGGTTTTTCATCTATCCAAGGTCTATTATATAGATGAAATATGTTTAAAATATGTCGGTAATCTAAAAGAAATCGAAAATTTATAAAGAAAGTTTAAACAAACTTTGTATTTTTTATATGTAGTTGCATGATATCGGAGAATATGCTACATTAAAAGAGTCTTATTTCCGCGTTCTGCGGGAAATATTCAAGCATCAGTTCGATGCAGAAATTCACTTTATTTACAAATTAACAGGATCACTGGTGGTTATACACCGTTTTTTCAGGGAGGGATGCCTTTGTATGTGGAAAAGTAAGCTGTGATATGGAAACCATGTGTAAAAATGTTATGAGGATTGCGAAATCTGTATAAATCAGAGCAATCCGCAGATATCATGCTATGAAGCAGAGATGGGAGAATTTTTATGAAACACAGAATATGGAGACGGATACGGAGAACTGGGATCGCCGCTGCAGCTGCAGGGGCTGTATTAAGTGGAGGATTTCGGCCGGAGACTGTAAAAAGTGCAGATCTGGCAGATACAAATATTTCAATTACTCAGACCGGAAACTGGACAGACAGAGAGAATGGAAAAGCAGAACTGCAGATCCAGGTGGAAGGGCTCGGAAGCTGGCTGGCGCAGAGAGAAGAAACCGTGGAAAATACTGTTCAGGATCAGGAAAATTCCAGGGGAAAACCAGACGTTACAGAAGAACAGAGTAATTTTGAACATGAAAATATAAATTATGAATATGCAGACAAAGATCAGGAAAGGAAGGGTGAATATGAGTACGTGGAGGAGCTGGCATCCGGGAAAACAGTACAGCAGGAGAATGAAGAGCAGGAGGAAACGGGTGCGGGCCCACAGGAGGGAGAGACGGCCGGTGGAGAAGATATAGAAGAAGCAGAATGTGAACAACTTGCATACGCAGAACCATCAGAAGGAAAAATTCCTAATATAGCTCCGGAAGAAACTCCAATTCCAGAAGAAACACTAGTTCCGTCGGCAGTTCAGCAAGGCCTTACACTTATTACATATATTTCAGAATATTTTTCTCCGGAAATCTCAGAGATTCCGGGAGACATATCTGTTACACCAATCACCATAAAGAATCAAAAAGGAAAAAGTATAGAAATCATCAAACTGGAATATAAGATAAACACGGAAAATATGCCGGAGGAAACGCTTTCTCTGCGCATTCCGCTGACTTTACGGGAAGAATATCGTTACCCGGCAGAGGCGTCCAGTTACAGTCTTGTTCAGGATGAACCTCTGAAGAAAGACCGAAACAGTGCAGGAACTTTTCTTCTTATGGAAGAGAATGAGGAGACACAAATCCTGGCAGAAGGAATTTCACCATCTTTGGATGTGGAAGCAGCACAGGAGGACATGAATCTGACAGTGACATCCGAAACAAAAGAAATGAAAGCCGGAAAGACTATCCGATACAGGATCGACCTGATTAATACAGGGAAACTGGAACTCACAGATATTCATCTTACCAGCATGTTTTCCTGCCCGAAGATCATCCAGCGTTGGGAGAACGGGGAGGGTTTAAGTTCTGGAAATTTCCAGACAGAAGGAGCCAAGGCAGAGGTTTTCACATTAAAGGCCGGTGAGAGCAGAATTCTGTATGTTCTGGCACCGTTGGTAAATGAACAGGAGAAACCACTGGAGCATAAGATAGAAGCAATTGCCACCATAAAAGAAAAACCGGATGCAACCATTACAAGAATTGCATCGGTTACAGATGAACTTCAGGCACTGAAAGCTGATTTTACAGTAAAGAAAACAGCAGACAGAGAAAAAGCAGAACCAGGTGAAACCGTAACTTACCAGATTTGTATTGTCAACACCGGAGAAAAAACACTTCACTCAGTTGTAGGAACCGAGCGTTTCCAGGCAGAAGGGATTCAGGCTCAGTTTGTGGAGCAGGAGGGGATCACCTTGAACCGCACAAAAACAAAAGCTCTGATCTCACAGATCTCACCTGGAGAAGCTGTATCCCTTCGGGCTGTTGTGAAGATTCCGGAAAAAACTGTGAACCAGAAGCTGCTGAATCAGGTAACAGTCACGAGCCAGGAAACAGGGGATCGGATCGTGGAAGCGGCTACACAGGTTACAGTGAAAAACGCAGTTATGACAGAAGCACCGACAGATCCGCAGCAGGAACAGCCTCAGATGGAAAGAGTTTCAGAAGAACAGAATAATGCAGCCATTCAGAGCGGATCCCAGGCTCGAAGTGCGTCTTCTCAGCCCAAAACAGGCGATAATACAAAATCAGAGTTTTTTATCCTGATGATGCTTGCAGCAGGACTGACTATGCTTGGTGCTTTCTGGCTTCACAGAAAGTATCGGGATATTCACGAAAAAGATCATTAAATCAGAAATATTTCGAAAGAAGTGAAGATTCCGTGAAATGCTGTGGACAGGCCATTCCTGGCAGAAAGAAACGTTGAAAACAGGGGGGAGGTGTGCTATTCTATATGGTATGTATATAAATCAAAAACCAGCATATCTTCCCGCTTTCCGCCGTCACAGAGACAGGCAGAAAAAGGGGAAAATGGAGGAGAAGAAATGAAACTTTTATCCTTATTGGAACATCTTGAATACAAACGTCTTCAGGGAAGCACAGAGCAGGAGGTAACTTCTGTTGTTTATGACTCCCGTAAAGTAGATGAAGGAAGCCTTTTTATCTGTATCAGAGGTGCTGTTGTAGACGGACATAAATTCGTACCGGATGTGATTGCCAAAGGAGCCAAAACTCTTATCGTGGAGGAACCGGTAGAAGCTCCTGCTGATGTAACTGTGATCCAGGTAGAGGACACACGTTATGCAATGGCATTTATTTCCGCAGCATGGTTCGGACATCCGGCCGGGAAGCTGAAAACTATCGGAATCACAGGAACCAAGGGAAAAACAACAACAACATACATGGTGAAATCTATTCTTGAGAATGCAGGATATAAGGTTGGCCTGATCGGAACTATTGAGGCGATCATCGGTGAGAAGCATATTCCGGCAGCTAACACAACACCGGAATCCTACATGGTGCAGAAATATTTTCATGATATGGTAGAAGCAGGCTGCGATGCTGTTGTTATGGAAGTATCTTCGCAGGGACTGATGCTTCACAGAACACAGGGATTTATCTTTGATTTCGGTATTTTTACAAATATCGAGCCAGACCATATCGGACCGAATGAGCATAAGGATTTTGATGATTATCTTCACTGTAAATCCATGCTTCTCAAACAGTGTAAGGTAGGCATCGTGAACAGAGATGATGAGCATTTTGAGAAGATTATCGAAGGACATACCTGCGAGCTTGAAACATACGGCTTTTCCGAAAAAGCAGATCTTTGTGCTGAGGATGCGAAACTTATAGGAAGAAAGGGATATCTGGGAATTTCCTACCATGTAAAAGGCCTTCTCGACTTCCCTGTAGAGATCGACATTCCAGGTAAGTTCAGTATCTACAATTCCCTGACAGCCATTGCCATCTGCCGCCATTTCAGGGTATCTGAGGAGAACATCATCAAAGCTCTCAAGGTAGCCAGGGTCAAAGGGCGTATTGAGATGATCAAGGTATCTGATGAGTTCACTCTGATGATCGATTATGCACACAATGCAATGGCACTTGAGAGCCTTCTTGGCACCTTGAAAGAATATAATCCTCACAGACTGGTATGCCTGTTCGGCTGCGGAGGAAACCGTTCCAAACTCCGTCGTTATGAAATGGGCGAGGTTTCCGGAAAAATGGCAGACCTTACCATTATTACTTCTGATAACCCGAGAGATGAGGAGCCGCAGGCTATTATCGACGATATTAAAGTGGGAATGGCCAAGACAGATGGTAAATTCGTGGAGATCCCGGATCGTAAAGAGGCGATCGCCTATGCGATCCATCATGGTGAGCCGGGAGATATCATTGTCCTGGCAGGAAAAGGACACGAAGATTATCAGGAGATCAAGGGCAAAAAATATCCGATGGATGAGCGCGTGCTGATTCAGGAAATTCTGGAAGAAGACAGGAAAGCGTAAACGCATGACCTATGCAGATGTGATCATTGATATTTCACATGAGAAAGTTGACCGGGATTTTCAGTATCGGATCCCGCCTGAAATGGAACAGGAGATAAATCCGGGTGTTGTTGTAACCGTTCCTTTTGGGAAGGGCAACACGCTCCGGAAAGGATACGTGATCGGAGTAACCGGTAAAGCTAAATATGATACAGCCAGGATTAAGGAGATCCAGGGTGTGTCCACAGATGATGAGACAACAGAATCACGTCTTATCGCTCTGGCTGCCTGGATGAAGGAAACATATGGATCTACCATGATCCAGGCCCTTAAGACTGTACTTCCTGTAAAAGACAAAGTCCGCGCGAAGGAAAAACGTCTTATTTTCTTCCAGGGTGACAGGAATGTGGCAGAAGAGCTTCTGACAGAACTTTCCGGCAGCCGTTTCAGGGCAAGAGAACGTTTTCTGCGGGCAATACTGGAATCCGGAAGCCTGGAGTACACTTATGCCTCGAAAGAACTTGGGGCAAATGTATCTGTTCTTGATTTTTTTGAAAAGAAAGGTATGATCCGCCTTGAGAGCCAGGAAATGTACAGGATCCCTGATCAGGCTGATCTGGTAAAAGAAGACAGGGAGCTTTGTCTGAATGAGGAACAGCAGGCTGCGGCAGAACAAATCTTTCAGGAATGGCAGAAGCCGGAACCGCGTCCGACCTTACTTTTCGGAGTTACAGGAAGTGGCAAGACTCAGGTGTACATGCGCCTGATCCAGCAGGTTATAGAGGAAGGAAAACAGGCCATTGTCCTGATACCGGAAATCGCCCTCACCTATCAGACTGTGCGGCGATTTTATGCCATGTTCGGAGACAAGGTGTCAGTCTTAAATTCCAGACTTTCCCAGGGAGAGCGTTATGATCAGTTCAAAAGAGCGAAACGTGGTGAAGTGCAGGTGATGGTAGGACCAAGATCTGCACTTTTTACACCATTTTTCAATCTGGGGCTGATCGTGATCGATGAGGAGCATGAACCTACTTATAAAAGTGAGAATACGCCACGGTATCATGCAAGAGAAACCGCCATCCAGAGGGCCCGGATGGAGCATGCAAATGTGGTGATGGGATCAGCTACACCATCACTTTCTGCTTACAGCCGTGCAGAAAGCGGGGAGTATCTTCTGGTGAAACTGAATGCCCGTTATGAAGAAAGACCTCTTCCACAGGTATCAATCGTGGATTTGAGGGAAGAATTAAAGAAAGGAAATCGTTCTGTTCTGAGTACAGAACTGAAAACTTCTTTAAGTGAAACTCTCCGGAAGAAAGAACAGACCATGCTTTTTCTCAACAGAAGAGGGTATGCGGGATTTGTTTCCTGCCGTGCCTGTGGCCATGTGATGAAATGTCCGCATTGCGATGTGTCTTTAAGTGAGCATAATGGCAGCCGTCTGATCTGTCATTACTGCGGTTATGAGACGGTGAAGCCACAGGTCTGTCCTTCCTGCGGATCCCCTCACATCGGAGGGTTTAAGGCAGGAACCCAGCAGATCGAGAAGGTTCTTGAGAAGGATTTTCCGGAGGCAAGAGTCCTTCGGATGGATTTTGATACCACAAGGACAAAGGACAGTTATGAAAAGATCCTGGCTTCTTTTTCACGGCATGAAGCGGATATTCTGGTGGGAACGCAGATGATCGTCAAAGGACATGACTTTCCGGATGTGACACTGGTTGGAGTGATCGCAGCAGATCTTTCCCTGAATATGGATGATTATCACTGCGGAGAGAGGACGTTTCAGCTGCTGACCCAGGCTGTTGGACGTGCAGGCCGCGGAGCGAAGCCAGGACGTGCTGTGATTCAGACATATCAGCCGGAGCACTACAGTATTCAGGCAGCAGCGACTCAGGATTACGGCAAATTTTATAAAGAAGAAATGAGCTACCGGATGCTGATGGATTATCCGCCCGCAGCACATATGATGACAGTTTTTGGCGCCTGCCAGGATGAAGAACTTCTGAAAAAAGCCATGTATTATATAGAGGTTTTTATCCGCAGGGTAAGTCCGAAAGAGGAACTTCACATGATCGGTCCTGCAGCGGCATCTGTAGGAAAAGTGAAGGATGTATACCGCCAGGTGCTCCATCTGAAACACGTAGATATGGCTTTCCTTACAGCAGTGAGGGAGAAACTTGAGCAGTATATAGAGATAAATTCCGGTTTCCGGAAAATATACATACAATTTGACATGAGCTGATAAGACAGGCCACCGGCTGACCTTATCAGCTGAAATGAAAAGGAGAAGAGAAAAAATGGCGCTTAGAACTATCAGAGTACAGGGAGATCCTGTACTGACAAAAAAATCACGTCCTGTAGAGCAGATGACACCAAGAATCAGTGAGCTGATCACAGATATGCTGGATACGATGTATGATGCAATGGGTGTAGGACTTGCAGCACCGCAGGTCGGAATCCTGAAACGTATCGTTGTGATCGACGTTGGAGAAGGTCCGATCGTTCTTATCAACCCGGAGATCCTTGAGACAGGCGGTGAGCAGACCGGTGATGAGGGCTGCTTAAGTGTTCCGGGAATGGCAGGACAGGTAACACGGCCGAATTACGTGAAAGTAAAAGCACTTGACGTAAACATGAATGAAGTGATCTATGAAGGTGAGGAGCTTCTGGCCAGAGCATTCTGTCACGAGATCGACCATCTGGATGGAAAAATGTACACAGAACTTGTAGAAGGAGAACTTCACAAGGTAACTTACGATTACGATGAAGAAGACTAAAGGCGGGATAATATGAAAATCGTTTATATGGGAACTCCGGACTTTGCAGTTGCACCTCTTGCTGCACTGGTGAAGAACGGATATGAGGTTGAGGCTGTGATCACACAGCCGGATAAGCCTAAGGGCAGAGGCAAGACCATGATGCCTACCCCTGTAAAAGAAGAAGCACTGAAACATGACATTCCGGTCCTGCAGCCTGTAAAGGTGCGAGATCCGAAATTTGTGGAAAAACTTGCAGAGATTGCACCTGATATCATTGTTGTGGCAGCTTTTGGACAGATTATACCGAAGAGTATCCTGGAGATGCCGAAATTCGGATGTATCAATATCCATGCATCCTTACTTCCGAAATACCGCGGAGCGGCACCAATCCAGCAGGCAGTTATTGACGGGGAAAAAGAATCCGGCGTTACGATCATGCAGATGGGAACCGGCCTGGATACCGGTGATATGATCTCTAGGATCGTGGTTCCTCTTGCAAAAGATGAGACAGGAGGAAGTCTTTTTGACAAGCTGGCAGAGGCAGGAGCAGAGCTTCTGATCCAGACGCTGCCGACTATTTTTGACGGAACAGCTGTATATGAGAAACAGCCGGAGGAGAGTCCGACACCGTATGCAGCTATGATCTCAAAGAAAATGGGACTTCTTGATTTTTCAAAAAGTGCAGGGGAACTGGAACGTCTTGTGCGTGGCTTAAATCCATGGCCAAGTGCATTTACTTTTATCAATGGAAAAACTCTTAAAGTATGGAGAAGTTCCGTTGAGAAAGCAGAGGTTAAGGAGATACCGGGGACAGTTATGAGCGCAGATAAAGAAGGCATCCACGTAGCCTGTGGGCAGGATGTACTGGTACTTCGCGAAGTACAGCTGGAAGGCAAGAAACGTATGGAGGCAGATGCTTTTCTGCGCGGATGTCAGTTGAAACCAGGAGACATGTTTACAGATTCCAGGGAGTGATGAATGATGTACGGATATGGTTATTATGGCTATGGTCTGGATCCTACCGTGATCCTGCTTGTAATTGGGATGATTCTTTCCCTTGCAGCATCTGCGAAGCTTAAAAGTACTTTTGCAGCATACAGGAAGGTCCGGAATCATTCCGGGATCACCGGTGCAGAGGCGGCACAGAGAATCCTCAGAGCAGCAGGGATCACAGATGTGCAGGTTGTTCCCATCAGAGGAAGTCTGACAGACCATTATGATCCACGGACGAAAACAGTTTCGCTTTCTGAGGATATTTATGGAAGAAACTCTCTGGCAGCAGTTGGCGTGGCAGCACATGAGTGCGGACATGCGATCCAGGATGCAACTAATTATGCACCTTTGAATATCCGTTCTGCGATCGTGCCGGCTGCGAATATCGGTTCACAGCTTTCATGGCCGCTGTTTATTGCCGGACTGATCTTTTCCATTCATCCGCTGGTTACGCTTGGAATTGCATTGTTTTCACTTGCAGTACTTTTCCAGCTTGTGACTCTTCCGGTTGAGATCAATGCATCCTCCAGAGCACTTACAATGCTGGAGACTACCGGTATTTTAGGAACTGACGAGAAAAAAGGAGCACGAAAGGTGCTGACAGCAGCTGCACTTACTTATGTGGCAGCTCTTGCATCATCCATTCTTCAGCTTCTGAGACTGATTATCCTTGCAGGAGGTAGAGACCGTGATTAGCAGCGGAGTGAATACAAGAGAACTGATCCTTGAGATCCTGTTACAGATTGAGGAGGAAGGGGAGCACAGCCATATTGCTATCCGTAATGCCCTTTCCAAATACCAGTTTCTTCCGAAACAGGAACGAAGCTTTATTACAAGAGTGTGTGAGGGAACTCTGGAGTATCGGATATATATTGATTATGTGATCGATTCTTTTTCAAAGGTTCCTGTAAACAAGATGAAACCGCAGATCAGGGAAATACTCCGAAGTGGTGTGTATCAGCTGAAATTTATGGACAGCGTTCCGGACAGTGCTGTATGCAATGAAGCTGTGAAGCTTGCCCAGCGGAAAGGCTTCTATAATCTGAAGCCTTTTGTAAATGGTGTTCTCCGCACGATCGCAAGGGAGTTAAAGAACCTGGAACTTCCTCCCAGAGAGGAAAATGAGGTACGCTATCTTTCAGTAAAGTATTCCATGCCGGAATATCTGGTGAACAAATGGATCACAGCCTATGGTGTGAAGACTACGGAAAAGATCCTGGAAGATTTTCTCACAGAAAGACCGCTTACTGTGCGTTGCCGTACACATAAGGCATCAAAAAAAGCAATTGTTACAAGCCTTCGTTCACAGGGAGTTACTGTGGAACAGGCACCGTATCTGCCGTATGCACTGAAAATCTCAGATTATAATCATATTCTGACGCTGGATGCTTTTCTTCAGGGACAGATCCTTGTGCAGGACGTAAGTTCCATGATGGTGGCGGAGGTAGCCAGCCCGAAAAAAGGTGACTACATTATTGATATGTGTGCGGCACCTGGAGGAAAGAGTATCCATGCAGCTGATAAGATGGGCGATTATGGAAATGTGGAAGCCAGGGATGTAAGTCAGTATAAGGCTGATCTTATCGAAGAAAATATCCAGAGGACAGGCGTGATCAATGTAGAATCAAAGGTACAGGATGCAACCATCTATGATCCGGATTCTGAGGAGAAAGCAGACATTGTGATCGCAGATGTTCCGTGTTCCGGATATGGTGTGATCGGCAAGAAGCCAGAGATCAAATACAGAGCAACCCCACAGAAACAGGAAGAGATCGTTATGCTTCAGAGAAAGATCCTGGATAAGGCTGCGAAATATGTGAAACCGGATGGAACGCTGGTATTCAGCACCTGTACCATTGCAAGAGAAGAGAACGAAGAAAATGTATTATGGTTTCTGAAGAATTACCCGTATAGGCTGGAAAGCCTGGATAAGTATCTTCCGGAGGAACTTCACTGCAAGTCAACCAAACTTGGTTATCTGCAGCTCCTTCCGGGAATACATAAGACGGATGGCTTCTTCATTGCCAGATTCAGAAGGAAATAACAGAAAATGACAGATATAAAATCCATGACACTGGAGGAACTGAAAAATCTGATGACCGAGATCGGTGAGAAGCCTTTCCGGGCAAAACAGATCTACGCATGGCTGCATCAGCAGCTTGTCACCTCCTGGGATGAAATGACGAATCTTTCCAAAGGCCTTAGGGAAAAGCTGTCGGTCTATCCGATCACAGCCCTGACCCAGGCAGATGTAAGGATCTCAAAAATTGACGAAACACGAAAATACCTGTTTCAGCTGGAAGATGGAAATGTGATCGAGAGTGTTCTTATGAGATACCATCATGGAAACTCAGTATGTATCTCATCACAGGTTGGCTGCCGTATGGGCTGCCGGTTCTGTGCTTCTACCATCGGAGGACTTACCAGATGCCTGAAACCGTCTGAGATGCTGGATCAGATTTACAGAATCCAGGCGGATACAGGGGAACGCGTTGCCAATGTAGTGGTGATGGGAACAGGGGAGCCGATGGATAATTATGATAATCTGATCCGTTTCATAAAGATCCTGACAGATGAGAACGGACTTGGTATCAGCCAGAGAAATGTCACTGTTTCAACCTGCGGTATCGTGCCGAAGATGTATGATCTTGCAGAAGAGAAGCTTCAGATCACACTGGCACTTTCACTTCATGCACCAAATGATGAAAAACGCCGGGAGCTGATGCCGATAGCAAATAAATATTCCATGGATGAAGTTCTTAATGCCTGCCGGAATTATTTTGACAAAACAGGACGCAGAATTACTTTTGAATACAGCCTTGTGGCCGGGGTAAATGACGGCGAGGCAGATGCAAAACAGCTTGCTGGACGTATCCGCGGGATCAACTGCCATGTAAATCTGATTCCGGTAAACCCTATCAAAGAACGGTCTTATGTCCGTTCTACTCGACAGGCTGTTGAGAATTTCAAAATAAAACTTGAAAAATACGGAATTAATGTTACTATTAGAAGGGAAATGGGCAGCGATATAGACGGTGCCTGTGGACAGCTAAGAAAAAGTTACATGGAAAAAACAGAAAGCGAGAAGTGACATGAGGATATACTCAGCTACTGATGTAGGGCAGAAGCGGAAGATGAATCAGGACTACGTATTTGTGTCCGAAGACCCGGTAGGAAATCTGCCTAACCTTTTCACAGTCGCAGACGGAATGGGAGGTCATAACGCCGGTGACTATGCATCCTCACATGCAGTACGGATCCTTGTGGATAAAATCCGTGAAGATGCGGATTACAATCCTGTAAAGGTCATTCGTCATGCCATTGAAGCTGCCAATACGGAAATCAGAAACCGTGCACAGGAGGATGCGAACCTCCGGGGTATGGGAACCACTATGGTGGTAGCTACTATTGTAGATCAGTATGCCTATGTTGCCAATGTTGGCGACAGCCGTTTGTATGTGATCAGTGACGGAATCCAGCAGATCACCAGGGATCATTCCCTGGTTCAGGAGATGGTCAGAATGGGTGAAATCAGTGAGGAAGAAGCACGCAATCATCCAGATAAGAACATTATCACAAGGGCACTTGGCGCAGAGAAAACGGTGGATGTTGATTTCTTTGATCTGAAACTTGAGAAAGACTGTACGATCCTGATATGTTCGGACGGGCTGAGCAATATGGTGGAAGATTCCAAGATCCGGGAAATCGTATCCGATCCGGAAGCAGATATTGATCAGAAGGGCAATGCGCTCCTTCGGGAAGCAAATCAGAATGGCGGTAAGGATAATATTGCAATCGTACTGGTAGAACCATTCACGAATGAGGTGGAAACATGTTGAAGACGGGAATGATCATAGCCGAACGCTATGAGATCGTAGGAAAAATCGGAACTGGCGGAATGGCAGATGTCTATAAGGCTATGGATCATAAGCTTAACCGCTTTGTGGCAGTGAAAGTCCTGAAACCGGAGTTTCGGGAGGACACTACATTTATCAAGAAATTCAGAAGTGAAGCCCAGGCAGCAGCCGGACTTACACATCCGAATATTGTCAATGTTTTTGACGTAGGTGATGACGGTGGTGTTTATTACATTGTCATGGAACTGATAGAGGGAATCACCCTGAAGGAATATATTTCCAAGAAAGGCAGACTTTCTATTAAGGAAGCAACAAGTATTGCTATTCAGGTGTCAATGGGACTGGAAGCAGCACATAACCATGGAATCGTTCACAGAGATGTGAAACCGCAGAACATTATTATTTCCACAGATGGAAAGGTAAAGGTTACAGATTTCGGAATTGCCAGAGCAGCTTCATCCAATACGATCAGCTCCAATGTTATGGGATCTGTCCATTACAGTTCACCGGAGCAGGTAAGAGGCGGCTACAGTGATGAGAAGAGTGACATCTATTCTCTGGGAATCACACTGTATGAGATGGTTACAGGAAGAGTTCCTTTTGACGGGGATACAACCGTTGCCATTGCTATTAAACATCTTCAGGAAGAAATGGTTCCGCCAAGTGTTTACACACCAGATCTTCCGTACAGCCTGGAGCAGATCATTCTGAAATGTACGCAGAAGAGTGTTGACCGCAGATACAGCCGGATGGAAGATGTGATCGCGGATCTGAAACATTCTCTGATCGATCCGCAGGGAGATTTTGTGAAGCTTACAACTGTGGACAATGATGCGAAGACAGTTGTAATCTCAGAGGAAGAACTTGGTGAAATCAAGAATACACCGAAACAGAGTCTCAAGCAGGAGATCGAAGCTCTTGAAGAAGAGAAATACGATGATAATGATTATGATGATGCAGAGGATGATTATAAGCCGAAATCCAGACAGAAATCTGAAAAGAAAAAGGAACATGGCTCCGGAAGAGGTCTGACGATCGCAGCTCTTATCGGCGGTGCAGTACTTCTGATCGTTTTGGTTGTTGTACTTGGACGTGCAGCAGGACTTTTCGGAACAACTGGCAAGACGAACGATACACAGAAAGAAAAGACAGAAGATACTTCTAGCACAGCAATGGCAACTGTTCCGGATCTTATAGGAAAGACAGAGGAAGAGGCCAAAACTCTTGCAAATGAGGCACACCTTGGCGTGCAGATGGCTGGTGAGGAGGCCTCTGACCAGGAGAAAGGCAAGATCTCACGTCAGGAGACAGCAGCAGGAACACAGGTTGCACAGAATACAACTGTAAAATACTGGGTAAGTACAGGAACAGCGCAGGTTACAATTCCGGATCTGGATGGACGTACAGGTATTGATGCACAGCAGACACTGGAAGATCTGGGGCTTCAGGTAACAGTTCAGAAAGAGTACAGCGATACGGATGATAATGGATATGCACTTGTGGATCCCGGATATGTATACAGTGTAGAGCCGGCAGCCGGTACATCTGTGCAGAGTGGTTCTTCCGTAACGCTGACAGTCAGCCGTGGGGTTGACTACGGTGATAATGCAGAGGTTCCAAGTGTTGTTGGAATGACCAAGGATGATGCACTTACCACTTTAGGTAAATTTATTGATATTCAGATCACAGAGCAGCAGAGTACAGAGGCAGCAGGGACTGTTATCGCACAGGATCCTGAGGCTTATTCAGCAGCAGATCCTGATCAGCCGATTCATCTTACTATCAGCTCTGGAGACCAGGCACCGGCAGCAGACAGTACAGCATCTGCAGACAGCACATCCGCCGTGGATAGTGCAGCATCTGCAGATAGTACAGCAGCAGATAGTACTGCCGCTACAGACAGTACAGTTTCTGCAGACAGCACAACAAGCACTGTAGATAATGCTAATACCGGTTGGAAATGTACGCAGACTTTGGATACTCCGTCCGGATATAACGGAGGAGTCATCCGTCTGGAACTGATCCAGGATGTAAATGGAGAGCCGAAAGCATCTACAGTTATTGACGGACAGAATATAACTTTCCCATATCAGCTGGATATTTCCGGTGCTGAAGGTGTGACAAGCGGTACTATTTATCTATATGAGCAGGTAAACGGAAACTATCAGCAGCTTGGAACCTACACAGTCACATTTAAGAAAGCTGAGTGATATGCAGGGAAAAATTATAAAAGGTATTGCCGGATTCTACTATGTATACGCAGAAGACGGCAATACATATGAATGCAGAGCCAAGGGGATTTTCCGAAAGGACAAGTTCAAACCTCTGGTTGGTGATAATGTGGACATCACAGTTCTGGATGAAAAGGAGCTGGAAGGAAGTGTGACAGAGATCCATAAACGTAAGAATTCTCTGATCCGTCCGGCAGTAGCCAATGTGGATCAGGCACTGGTGATCTTTGCCATGGATAACCCGAAGCCAAATTTCATGCTTCTGGACCGATTCCTGATCATGATGGAACGGGAAGATGTTCCGGCTGTCATTTGTTTTAATAAAAAAGATCTGGCAACAGCGGAAGAACTGGAATTTCTCTGTGAGACATACCAGAGCTGCGGCTATCGGGTGATCATGTCAAGTGCGCTGAAAGGCGAAGGCCTTGGCGAGATCGAAGAAGTGCTGAAAGGCAAGACGACTGTAGTGGCAGGGCCTTCCGGTGTTGGCAAGTCGTCTCTTACCAATTCTCTCCAGGAAGAGGTGGAAATGGAGACCGGTGAGATCAGCCGTAAGCTGAAACGTGGTAAGCACACCACCCGTCATGCACAGATCATACCGGTGGCGCAGGATACATTTCTTGTGGATACGCCGGGATTTTCCTCCCTGTACATTGAGAACATGGAGGAGCAGGAACTGAAGGAATATTTTCCTGAGTTCCGGAGATATGAAGATCAGTGCCGTTTCCAGGGCTGTCGTCATATACATGAACCGGGCTGTGCCGTAAAGGAAGCCCTTGAGAACAATAAGATCAGCAGACTCCGGTATGAAGATTATCTGGAGCTGCACCAGGAATTAAAAGAGAAAAGGAGATACTGAGTCATGGAATACCGATTGTGCCCGTCGATTTTATCAGCAGATTTTAACCGACTGGGAGAACAGATTAAAATTCTGGAAAAAGAAGGCGTAGAATATCTGCATATTGATGTTATGGATGGGGATTTTGTTCCGAGCATATCCTTTGGAATGCCCGTGATCAAATCAATCCGAAAAGAATCCAACATGTTTTTCGACGTACATTTGATGGTAACAGAACCGGAGAGATATATACGTGATTTTGTAGAGTGTGGAGCAGATTCCATTACAGTTCATGCAGAGGCCTGTGAGGATCTGGAACGTACACTGGAGCAGATCAAGGCAGCAGGAGTGAAAGCAGCAGTTTCCATTAAGCCATCCACACCGGTAAATGACATCAGCCATCTTCTCGAAGATGTGGATATGGTTCTTGTGATGACTGTTCAGCCGGGATTCGGCGGACAGAAATACATGGATGAGTGCACAGAGAAGATCCAGGAGCTTCGAGAGCTTATTGACGAAGAGAATCTGGATGTTGATATTCAGGTGGACGGTGGTATCAATGATGATACACTTGAAACGGTTATGCGTGCCGGTGCCAACTTTATGGTTGCAGGTTCCTGGGTATTTAAGGGAGATGTGGCAGCCAATGTAAGACATATCACAGAAAAGATCCACAATATCAAAGAAAAGCTGGACTGAAAATGATTGATACGATAATAATGAGCGGGGGCAATATCCAGGATGGTTTTGCCCTCGGTTTTTTGAAAAAAAGAATTAAAGAAAGCGGAAGAGAAAGTCTGAAGCTGGTAGCTGCAGATAAAGGCATGGAGTGGTTTATGAGAAATCCAGAGATCACACCGGATCTTGCAGTGGGAGATTTTGACAGTCTTTCTGAAGAAGGGGAAGCCTATATGAGAAGTCTTTCAGGTCTTGAGATCATCAGGCTTCGTCCGGAGAAAGATGATTCCGATACCCAGTCTGCAGTCAATCACATCATAGAAAAAGGAGCCAGGGACATACTGATCTTCGGCGCGACCGGGACAAGACTGGATCATGTTCTGGCTAATCTGGGACTGCTTTCCATGGGAAAAGAGAAAGGCGTGCATATTTCCATTGTGGATCAGTGGAATTACATAACTCTGGTTGAAAGCGGAGCTGTACTGAAACGGGATTCACAGTTTGGAAAATATGTTTCGTTTTTTACTGTTGGCGGTGATGTGGACGGACTGACTTTGAAGGGATTTAAATATCCGTTGGATAAATATCATCTTACAGTTGCGGACAGCGGCCTTACAGTCAGTAATGAAATCGCAGAGGAGACGGCAGAAATCACGTATGACAGCGGTCAGCTGCTTATGATCATGTCGAGAGATTAGCAGATCCTGCTCACAGACAGTGTTATGCCTGGAATTTTGGACGGACGAAAGCAGTATAAAATCTGAAAGTACGGTGGGTTGCGTATTCCACCTGTGTATGGTAAGATGAGAAAGACAAAAATACAGGAAACAGCAGATACTTTAAAGAAGCATAAAATGGCCCGGAAAATGGCCCACCTGAGATCAAGAAGTATCTGTAATTACCGTAAAATCTATATATTTAAAGGAGAAATACAGAGAAATGAAATTAGGAATTGTAGGACTTCCTAACGTAGGAAAAAGTACATTATTTAATTCACTGACAAAGGCCGGAGCAGAATCTGCGAACTATCCGTTCTGTACTATCGACCCGAATGTAGGCGTTGTAACAGTGCCGGATGAGAGACTGAACCTTCTTGGCGATTTCTATAAATCGAAGAAAGTAACACCTGCAGTTATCGAGTTCGTTGATATCGCGGGACTTGTAAAAGGTGCATCCAAGGGTGAAGGACTTGGAAACCAGTTCCTTGCAAACATCCGTGAAGTAGATGCCATCGTTCATGTTGTAAGATGCTTCGAAGACTCCAATGTTGTCCATGTAGACGGAAATATTGATCCGCTCCGCGATATTGAAACGATCAACCTGGAGCTTGTTTTCTCAGATCTTGAGATCCTGGAGAGAAGAATTGCCAAAGTTACAAAGACAGCACGTATGGATAAGGAAGCAGCCAAAGAGCTTACATTCCTTGAGAGAGTAAAAGCACACCTTGAGGAGGGAAATCTTGCCATTACTCTTGAGACAGAGAATGAGGATGAGGATGCATGGCTTGCAACATACAACCTCCTTACTGCGAAACCTGTGATCTATGCTGCAAATGTTGCAGAGGATGACATTGCAGATGACGGTGAGAACAACAGCCATGTTCAGGCCGTACGCGAATATGCAGCAGGACAGAATAGTGAGGTATTTGTGATCTGTGCTCAGATCGAGGAAGAGATCTCTGAGCTTGATGAGGACGAGAGAAAGATGTTCCTTGAGGATCTTGGACTTACAGAGTCCGGACTTGAGAAGCTGGTACGCGCAAGCTATCACCTTCTTGGCCTTATGAGTTTCCTGACAGCAGGTGAGGATGAGACAAGAGCATGGACCATCAAGATCGGAACAAAGGCGCCACAGGCAGCCGGTAAGATCCATACAGACTTTGAGCGTGGATTCATCAAGGCCGAGGTTGTAAATTATCAGGATCTTCTGGATTGTGGTTCTTACGCAGGAGCCAGAGAGAAAGGTCTTGTCCGCATGGAAGGAAAAGACTATGTTGTTCAGGATGGAGATGTGATCTTGTTCCGTTTCAACGTATAATAAACAGGTGATTTTATGGATATGTCAATTCGGTTTCCAGGACTGAAGCTGGTTTTGGATTATGTGCCGAGATCTTTTGAGGTTTTTGGATTCGAGATAACGATTTATGGGATTCTGATCGCGGCAGGAATGCTTTTGGGTATTTTTTTTGCAGTGCTGGAAGCCCGAAGGAGCCATGAAGATGCAGACGCATGCCTGGACCTGGCGATCATAACACTGATTACAGGGGTGATCGGAGCAAGGCTTCTTTATGTGGCTTTTTCATGGAGTCTTTATAAAAATGATCCGGGCCAGATTCTGAATGTCCGTTCCGGAGGAATGATGTTCTACGGGGCGCTGTTAGGCGGTGTGATCGGAGGTGCGGTGTACTGCCATATCCGCCGGAAATCTTTCTGGCAGATGGCAGATATTGCATGTATGGGAGTACTCATCGGACAGATAATAGGAAAGTGGGGAAGCTTCTTTAACAGGGAATCTTTCGGAGAATACGCAAATAATGTCCTTTCCATGCAGCTTCCGCTGACTGCGGTGAGAGCCGGTGAGGTGACAACGAAGATGCGAGAGAACCTGGAAACTGTGGGCGGTTCAGCCTGCATCCTGGTTCAGCCGCTGTTCCTTTATGAGAGCCTCTGGTGTCTGTTCCTGCTGCTGGTACTTACAATGCACCTTCGGAAAAAAGTATTTCAGGGAGAGATTTTTCTGAGGTATCTGGCTGGTTATGGACTGGGAAGAACTGTGATCCAGTGGTTTCGGACAGATAAGATATTTTTTCCGGGAACAGAAATTGATGTTTCACTGGTCATTTCAGGCATACTCTTCGTTGTATGTACAGTGATCGTTACCGTAAGATGTATTATGACAAGGAAACGTGCTGCAGCCAGGAGGCGCAGGATAGAGAAAGACTATGAAGCGGAGCGGAAGGCAGCAGAAAAGAAAGAAAATACAGCAGAACCTGTGAAAACAGAGACTATACAGGGAGATAAGAATGAATCAGAACAAGATACAGAGGGAAGCCAGGGATTCCCGGAGAGCAGCACTTCTTCAGCAGCTGCAGAAGGAGCGCAGCAAGATGGACAGCCAGATCATGAGCAGGAGCGATCTTCTGAAGAATCTGGAGATCAGTCAGAGAGTTGACCGTATTCTTGAGCTGTATTACGAAAGCTGAGATAAATTAAAATCCGGCAGGAAATTTCATGAGTTAAACTCAATGGAGATTTCCCGCCGGATTTTTTATGTCAATCGTATAAGATACTAATACATCTTCCTGAAATCCAGAGGCGTTATTCCTGTGATCTTACGGAACATGGCAATAAAGTGGCTGGCATCGGAGAAGCCCACAGCTCCGGCAATATCCTGGATCTTCATGTGCGGATTGGATAAAAGAAGCTCTCTGGCTCTGCTGATTCGGTACATGGTAACGTATTCATATACAGAACATCCCAAAAAACGGCGGAAAATCCTGGAAAGATACTGCGGAGAAACAAATACGCTCTGGCTCAGCTCAGCAGCTGTGAGTTCCAGCTGATAGTTCGTTTCAATTTCTTTTATTACAGGAACTACGTATCTCTGATAAAGAGGATTCTCCTGGATCTTCGGGGAAGCTGCACAGTCCGAGAAATTCAGCAGAAGGCTGTAGCAGTCCGAGGAAAGAGATTTCAGATCCGGGCTGGGCTGGTGGTATTTACGAAGAGCATTGGAGATCAGCTTCTGGATATGCGCTCCCTGTTCTTTCTCAATAAGAATAACATCGTGATTCTCTGTCATGGAAGGAATGCTTCCAGCCAGAGTGCCTGTAAATGTGGCAAACATGGTGATCCATGTGGTGGAATCCCTGTGATAGGAATGGGGAACATTGGGGGCTATAAGAATCCCTTCATTGGCACCAAGGGAATAATTTTCCCCATGTACTTCTATGCGTCCGCAGCCTTTTTCTGTCTGGAGATAATGATAGTAAGGGTATCCGCCCGGACGGAGTACGGTATCCTGCTTCCAGTGGTTGCCGAGAGATTCAAAGATAAACGGAGCACTGACGGGGGTATTTCTGAAATAAATTGACATTGTATTCACCTGTTTCTGAATGTTATATATTTTGGTGAAACATATTATACCATAATCCGCCGGATTATACTATAATAACTATATCAACAGGAAAAAAAGAGCGAAAGAAATTAATTAAAAATTCAAACAGGAGGAAGCAATGAAAAAATTCGATTATTCACTGGTAAAAGATCCTCAGTATTTCTGCGATGGAAGAATGGCGGCACATTCTGACCATACTTACTATCGTTCTGAGGAAGAGAGAGAAGATGGTGAGACTTCTTACCGTTATGATATGAACGGACTCTGGAAATTCCAGTATGCACCGAACTATGCAGGAACGATCCGGGGCTTTGAGGCAGAGGCTTATTCCTGCAAAGACTGGGAAGATATTTATGTGCCTGCACATATCCAGATGGAAGGATACGATGTTCCGCAGTATGCCAATGTCCAGTATCCGTGGGAAGGCCATGAGGAACTTCACCCGGGGCAGATCCCGGAGCGTTTCAATCCGGTAGCCAGCTATGTGAAATATTTTTATGTGCCGGAGAACATGAAAGGAAAAAGAGTTTTCATTTCATTCCAGGGAGCAGAGAGCGGACTTGCTTTATGGCTCAACGGAAGCTTTGTGGGATACAGCGAGGACTCTTTTACACCATCAGAATTCGAACTGACAGAGTATCTGAAAGATGGAGAGAACAAACTGGCTGCCCAGGTATTCAAATGGACAGCAAGCAGCTGGTGTGAGGATCAGGATTTTTACCGTTTCTCCGGAATTTACAGAGATGTATATCTTTACACAGTGCCAGAAGTACATGTATATGATCTGCAGATCCGTGCGGTTCCGGATGAAACATTAAAGAGTGCCACCCTGGAGCTTACTACAGATACCTGGGGAGAAGGAAAAATCAAAGTTACACTTTCCGGAAAAGGTGAGATCCTTTTTTCAGAGGAAAAAGATCTCAGCGGAAAGAATACATATACCTGGGAGATCCCGGACCCGGTTCTCTGGAGTGCAGAAGACCCACAGCTCTATGATCTGGAAATGGAAGTCTATGACAGAGAAGGAACACTTCAGGAGATCATCCCTGAGAGAGTTGGATTCCGCCGTTTTGAGATGAAGGACGGAATTATGACACTCAATGGTAAACGTATTGTATTTAAGGGCGTAAACCGTCATGAGTTCAGCTCCATTACAGGAAGACATGTATCTGAGGAGGAACTGCTCAAGGATATCATCACCATGAAGCAGAACAATATCAATGCCATCCGTACCTGTCATTATCCGGATGCTTCACCGATCTACCGCCTCTGCGATGAGTACGGACTGTACATGATCGCGGAGAACAATCTGGAATCACACGGTTCCTGGGATATTGCAGAGTTTACAAAGGATTACACAGACGTGGTACCTTACGACAAACCAGAGTGGCTTGGCATGATGCTGGACCGTGTAAATTCCATGTATCAGAGGGATAAAAACCACCCGGCGATTCTGATCTGGTCCTGCGGAAATGAATCTTTCGGTGGAAAAGATATCTTCGAGATGTCAGAGTTCTACCGCAAGAACGACTCCACCAGACTTGTGCACTACGAAGGTGTTATCCATGACCGAAGATATAATGATACCAGTGATATGGAAAGTCAGATGTATCCGTCTGTAGATGCAATTAAGAAATTCCTTGCAGAGGATGACAGCAAGCCGTTTATCTGCTGTGAGTATACACATGCAATGGGAAATTCCTGCGGCGCAATGCATAAATATACAGATCTCACAGACACAGAGCCGAAATACCAGGGCGGTTTTATCTGGGATTACATTGACCAGTCCATCTACAAAAAAGACCGCTACGGAAAAGAGTTCCAGGCTTACGGCGGCGATTTCGGAGAGCGTCCGACAGACTACAATTTCAGCGGAAACGGTATTGCATACGGCGGGAACAGAGATGCTTCCCCGAAGATGCAGGAAGTAAAATTCAATTATCAGAATATCACTGCACAGGTAAGCGAGGATTCCGTTAAAGTCATCAACAAGAACCTTTTTGTAAATACTGATACTTTTGACTGTGAGGTAACACTTGCAAAGAACGGACATGTCCTCCGTACAGAGACATTGGAAACATCCGTAGATCCGTTAAGCGAAAATATCTACGCACTTCCATTTGGAAAACAGACCCGACCGGGAGAGTATACAGTAACGGTATCTTTCCTTCTGAAGAAAAAAACACTCTGGGCTGAAGCAGGACATGAGGTTGCCTTTGGCCAGTATGTGTACCAGGTCGAAGAAACTGAGAAACTTTCTGAATGCGGCGTTGAGCTTGTAAAAAGCCTTCACAATATCGGTGTCCGCGGAGAGAATTTCCAGGTAATGTTCTCAGTACTTAATGGTGGAATGGTTTCGTATAAATATGCAGGACGGGAGATGATCGAGGCGATCCCGAAGCCTAATTTCTGGAGGGCACCTACAGATAACGACTGCGGAAACCTGATGCCAATGCGCTATGCACAGTGGAAGATCGCAAGTATGTATGCAACACACAAAGATTTCAGGAGCAAAGAGAGATATGCACCGTCCAATGCACCGGAGACAACAGTTCATGAAAACAGTGTAGAGGTCGCTTTTAAATATCTGATGCCTACCACACCGGTCAGCGAGTGCCGTCTGGCATACGAAGTGTTTGGTGATGGAAGAGTGAAAACAACTCTGACATATGATCCGGTGAAAGAGCTGGGAGACATGCCGGAGTTTGGTGTTCTCTTTAAATTCAATGCAGATTATGACCATGTGAAATGGTACGGTCTTGGACCGGCAGAAACTTATGCAGACAGAAAGCATGGTGCAAAACTTGGCATCTATGAAAACTCTGTATCAGACAATATGGCACGTTATCTTGTACCTCAGGAATGCGGCAATAAAGAGGGAGTCCGCTGGGCAAGCATCACTGACAGAAAAGGCAGAGGAATGCTCTTTGAGATGGACAAAAACAATGGCCCGATGATGTTCTCTGCGCTGCCGTACACACCGCATGAGATGGAAAATGCAATGCATCCATATGAACTGCCGGAGGTACACTACACAGTAGTGCGTGCTGCAAAAGGCCAGATGGGTGTAGGCGGAGACGACAGCTGGGGTGCGCATACCCATCCGGAATACCTTCTGAATACAGATGGAAAAATGGAATTTTCCTTTGTGTTCAAAGGCCTTTAAAATGTCATAAAATAACAGAACATACAGTTAAAAAAAAAGCTTTCGGGAACAGCCCGGAAGCTTTTTTATTTCATAATAATGCCTATAAATCTGATATGCTTAAAAAACCCCCTGTGGATATTTCATGAAATTAAAAAAAACTTGGATATGCACTTGTTTTTTCAGGGTAAATAGTTTAGAATGATTACATAAGTGGTAGAAAGTGGTGAATAGTGGTAGCAAATGGAGATGAGTGGCAGAACACACCATTTGTACCCTGGAAACACGAAGGGGAGAATCGTGTTTCAAGAGAGTAGGTGGGTTTCATGTTCATGGGCGAGTATAATCACACGATCGACGCGAAGGGGCGTCTGATCATTCCCTCCAGGTTCAGGGAACTCTTAGGGGAAGAGTTCGTACTGACAAGAGGGCTCGATGGTTGCCTTTCTATTTATCCGATGGATGAATGGGTTGCCTTTGAAGAGAAACTCAGAGCATTACCACTTACAAATAAAGACGCAAGAACCTTTTCACGTTTCTTTGTAGCCGGAGCAACAACATGCCAGCTGGACAAGCAGGGGAGAATTCTCGTACCGCAGACGCTGCGCGAATTCGCTGGTCTGGATAAGGATGTGGTGCTTACGGGTAATCTGAACCGGATTGAGGTCTGGAGCAAGGAGAAGTGGAGCGAGAACTGCAATTATGATGACATGGACAGCATTGCCGAGAGCATGCAGAACATTGGAATCGTCATTTGAGCAACGCGCAGGTAGAAATCCCACAGGAGATGGATATGGAGTTTAAACATAAATCTGTATTACTCAATGAGACCATCGAAGGTTTGAAGATAAATCCCGATGGAATCTATGTGGATGGCACTTTAGGAGGAGCGGGACACGCCACAGAGGTGTGTAAGAAACTTTCTGCCAAGGGGAGATTTATTGGCATAGATCAAGACCAGGATGCGATAATTGCTGCGAGTGAACGGCTGTCAGCCTTTAATCAGGTGACAATCATTCGCAGCAATTATTGTTACATGGCAGATGAGCTGAGATCCCGTGGCATTGATAAAGTGGACGGGATCCTGTTAGATTTAGGAGTGTCATCTTATCAGCTGGATAATGAAGAGAGAGGTTTTTCCTACAGATATGATTCACCTCTGGACATGCGAATGGACAGAAGGCAGAGTCGTACAGCCGGAGATATTGTCAATGGGTATGAGGAGAGAGAGCTTTACCGTATTATCCGCGATTACGGCGAGGATAAATTTGCCAGGAATATAGCGAAACACATTGTGGCTGCCAGAGAGCAGGCACCTATTCGGACAACCGGGGAACTGACAGAGATCATAAGGGGAGCGATCCCTATGAAAATACAGGCTACAGGAGGACATCCGGCCAAGAGAACTTTCCAGGCGATCCGCATTGAGCTGAACAGAGAGCTTGATGTGCTCAGAGATTCTCTTGACGGAATGATCGATCTTCTGAACGATGGAGGAAGGATCTGTATCATTACTTTCCATTCTCTGGAAGACAGGATCGTGAAGACCATTTTCCGCAAAAATGAAAATCCATGTACATGCCCGCCGGACTTTCCGGTCTGTGTATGTGGTAAGGAATCCAAGGGTAAAGTCATCACAAGGAAACCGATTTTGCCAGGCAAAGAGGAGATGGAAGAGAATCCAAGGTCCAAAAGTGCGAAACTTCGCATTTTTGAAAGAAGAATGCATTAAAGGATGGAAGGTAGGCAAATGGCTAAGACAGGAAGAGGAACAACAGCCAGAAGAAATCCGAATACCGTAAGACACTCAAGAGATGTGTATGTTCAGGGAAATGCGGTAAAACGGCTGCAGGAAGCTCCTCACAGAACTGATCTGCCTGATGTCAAGGAAAGACGGAGACTGGCGCAGGAAAGAGAACAGCGGAAAAAATCAGCAGTTCCTGCCACACCTGTGAAACAGGCGTTGAGCAGACAGGCACAGCGAAACAGGGAAAAAGCGCTGGCCATGAACAAAGGTTTCGTTATGTTTCTCACAGCAGTTTCCATTGCGGTGCTTTTTACCTGCATTAATTTTCTGCAGGTGAAATCACAGATAACGGCAAGCATGAAGAATGTTGCCAGTCTGGAATCAGAACTTGCACAGCTTAAGGAAGACAATGACGCATATTACAGTCAGGTAACATCGAATGTAGATATCAGTGAGATCAAGAAGAAGGCAATCGGTGAACTGGGAATGAAATATCCTTCTGAGGATCAGATACAGACCTATACAACAGAGGGAAACAGTTATGTGAGACAGTATCAGGATGTAGACACACATAAGTGACAGATATTACAGAGGTGATCGATTGAGTACAAGAAGGCGCAGGCCTGTAAAAAAAATAAATTACAATATGAAAAAAAAGCTGGCAGTACTATTTTCATTAGTGTTGCTGGCTTTAGTCGGTTTGGTGGCAAGAATTACCTATATTAATGCCACAAGCGGAAGTAAATACCGGAAACAGGTATTGAGCCAGGCACAGCAGAAATATGAGAACCAGACGCTGCCTGCGAAACGTGGAGACATTTACGACCGTAACGGCAATATTCTGGCAACCAGCAACAAGGTTTATAATGTGATCCTTGACTGCCTGGAAGTGAATGAAGACCAGGATGCTGTTGAACCTACGATCAAAGCACTGACTGAAGTGCTGGGACTGGATGAATCGGAGATGCGCAAGCTTCTTACAGATGATGATACGAAATCGAGTCAGTATCAGATCGTAAAGAAGCAGATTTCCATGGATGACAAGAAGGCTTTTGAAGAGTACGAAGATCCGGGGAAAGACAGCGGACTGACGGATACACAGCTCAAGGAGCGTTCCAGGATCACAGGTGTATGGTTTGAGGAGGATTATCTGAGAACTTATCCATTCAACGAGACGGCCTGTGATACCATTGGATTCACACTTTCCAGAGATGTGGCAGATATCGGGCTTGAGGGATATTATAATGCCACTCTGACCGGTGTTGACGGCAGACAGTACGGCTACATTAACAACAATTCCGATGTTGAACAGACTATTATTGAGCCCGCAGACGGTAAGAGTATTGAGATTTCCCTTGATCTGGGGCTTCAACAGATCGTAGAGAAATATGTAAATACATTTAAAGAGAAGATGGGGGCTAAAAATGTTGGAGTTATCATCGAGGATCCCAAGACTGGCGAGATCATGGCAATGGACGGCGGCGACCGTTATGATCTGAACAATCCGAGAGATCTTTCCAATATTTATTCGGAGAGTGAGATCGCAGCCATGAATGATGAACAGACTGTGGAAGCACTGAATGGTATGTGGAGTAACTTCTGTGTAACAGATGCCTATGAGCCGGGATCTGTTGTCAAGCCTATCGTTATGGGTTCTGCACTTGAGATGGGCGCAATATCTGAGACAGATAATTTCGTCTGCGATGGAGGGCAGTCTTTTGGCGCAGAGGGCTCCAGCACATTTATCAAATGTGCGGTATGGCCGGATGCACATGGAACGGAGGCACTTGCGGATGTTATTGCCAATTCCTGCAACGATGGTATGATGCAGATCGCAGCCAGGATGGGAAAAGATAATTTCCTCAAGACCCAGAGTACTTTTAATTTTGGTACCAGAACAGGCATTGATCTTCCAAATGAGGGAAGCGGCGTTGTCCATACCAGTGAAACCATGGGGGAGACAGAGCTTGCATGTTCTGCTTTTGGACAGGGTTACACACTGACCATGATCCAGGAGATCAATGCAATGTGTTCTGTCATCAATGGCGGCTATTATTATCAGCCGCACCTTGTAACGAGGATCAAGGACAGCAGTGGCGGAATCGTGAAGACAGTTTCTCCTACCCTGATGAAACAGACGATTTCTGAGGAGATTTCTGCGGATATCCGTTCTTACATGGCTGCCAGCGTAGACCATGGTACCAGCCGTACATCCAAGGTTCAGGGCTACAGCTCAGGTGGTAAAACAGGTACAGCCGAGAAGCTGCCACGAGGCAACGGCAAATATCTGGTATCTTTTATTGGTTTTGCACCAGTGGATGATCCTGCGCTTGTGATCTATGTTGTTGTAGATGAACCAAATGTAGAGGATCAGGCAAGCAGTACTTATGCACAGTATATTGCACAGGGAATCCTTTCCGAGGCACTTCCGTATCTGAATGTACAGCCGGATGAAGCAGAGGACGGGGAAGTTCCTACTACAGAGCTGTGGGATATTTTCAATGGAATCAGTGATTCTGCAACAGGATCTGCCGCAGACGGCCAGAAGGAAGCCATCTCTAATGAAGATGTTCCGAGTCCGCCGGAAGAAGATTCAGAGGAGGATACAGAGGACAATAACGATATGCAGAGCGATGGCCTGACCAATGAAGAAGCTGGTCTGGAATAAAGAATCTGAATACCCTCTCAGGGGAACGTCATATATTACAGTGACGATCTCTGAGAGGGATTTTTTTATGATCCGGACAATGGTTTTTCACAGGAAAAAGATCTGGGTGATTTTTGCAGGCTGTGTCCTGCTTCTTATTGGGCTGGCGACAAGACTTGTTTATCTTATGGGTGTCCAGTCAGATTATTATATCCAGAAAGCAGATGATCTTCATGAGAGGGAACGTGATATCAAAGCAGCCAGAGGCAAGATCCTGGATGTGAAAGGAAATGTTCTGGCAGATAACCGCACTGTCTGTACGATTTCCGTGATCCACAGTCAGATTAAAGAACCGGAAAAAGTGATCAGGGTTTTGAAAGAGCAGCTGTCTATGGATGAAGAGACAGTGCGCAAAAAAGTCGAGAAAGTTTCTTCTATTGAAAGAATTAAAACAAATGTAGACAAAACCATCGGAGATGCCATCCGTGAATATGCACTGGATGGAGTAAAAGTAGATGAGGATTACAGACGATATTATCCTTACGGTTCCCTGGCTTCCAAGGTTATGGGATTTACAGGAGGAGATAATCAGGGGATCATTGGGCTGGAAGTAAAATATGATGAGATCCTTGCAGGGCAGCCGGGGAAAATCCTCACAGTTACAGATGCCAGGGGAATGGAGCTGGATGGGACAGGAGAGCGGCGGAAAGAACCGATTGCAGGAGACACCTTGCGAACCAGTCTGGATATCAGCATCCAGGAGTATGTGCAGCAGGCAGCTTTGAAGGTGATGGAGGAGAAGCAGGCAGAGCGGGTTTCGGTTTTGCTTATGAATCCGCAGAACGGGGAGATCTATGCGTGCGTCAATGTGCCGGAGTTTGATCTGAATGATCCGTTTACGTTGAATACAGCAGAAGAAACAGTGGCTGGCACGGATTCGGGAAGCAGCAAACAGGATCTTCTCAACCAGATGTGGCGCAACCCCTGCCTGAATGATACATATGAGCCAGGTTCCACTTTCAAGATCATCACCATGGCAGCAGGTCTGGAAGCAGGCGTGGTTTCAACAGAAGACCGTTTTTTCTGTCCCGGGTATAAAGTGGTGGAGGATCGGCGTATCCATTGCGCCAAACGGACCGGGCACGGAGCACAGAATTTCGTGGAAGGAGCACAGAACTCCTGCAATCCGGTTTTTATTGAGGTGGGTCTGCGCCTTGGAGTTGACAGATATTATAAATATTTCAAACAGTTTGGTCTTCTGAAAAAAACAGGAATCGATCTTCCTGGTGAGGCAGGAACCATTATGCACAATCCGAAAAATATGGGCGAGGTGGAACTCGCCACAGTATCTTTTGGCCAGTCTTTCCAGATCACGCCGGTTCAGCTTGCAACTACGGTCAGTTCTGTTATCAACGGTGGGAACAGGATCACGCCCCACTTCGGGATCAGCGTGGAAAGCGCAGACGGAACGCAGATAAATACGCTGGAATATCCGGTGGAAACAGGAATCCTCTCAGAAGAAACATCCGAAACAGTACGCTTCATCCTGGAAAAAGTAGTATCCGAAGGTTCCGGAAAAAATGCAGGTATCGAAGGCTATTCCATCGGTGGAAAAACAGCAACTTCACAGACACTTCCCAGAGGTTCCGGCAGGTATATTTCCTCATTCTTAGGGTTCGCACCTGCAGAGAATCCCACAGTACTGGGGCTTTGTATCATCTACAATCCCCAGGGAATGTATTATGGAGGAATTATCGCAGCCCCGGTGATCCGGAGTATTTTTGAAAACATACTTCCATATCTTGGAATCGAAAAAACAGCTCAGGTGGAAACCAGACAAGGCGGAAAGTCAGCACTTGATTAATGAAAAGAAAAGCTTTATACTGATGAAGAACTATAAAAAAACGAAAGAATTAAAGAGGTGTGAGGATGGAGTTTCATGTAGTGATCCCTGTGCTGATCTCATTTGCGATCAGCCTTGTATTAGGACCGGTTGTTATCCCGTTTTTAAGAAGACTTAAAATGGGACAGACAGAGAGAGAGCTGGGCGTACAGTCCCACCTGAAGAAGAACGGTACACCAACCATGGGCGGTGTGATCTTCCTTATTGCGACGACCGTAACATCACTGTTTTATATCAAGGATTATCCGATGATCATTCCGGTACTTTTCCTGACTCTGGGATTTGGACTGATCGGATTTCTGGATGATTACCTGAAAGTAGTCCTGAAACGTTCTGACGGACTTCTGCCATGGCAGAAGATGGCTCTGCAGATCGTTGTGACAGCAGTATTTGCTTTTTACCTTGTAAATTATTCCAATGTATCCCTGACTATGAGGATTCCGTTCTGGAGCGGTCATTACCTGAATCTTGGATGGTTCGCTGTTCCGGTACTGTTCTTTGCAGTCATCGGTACTGTAAACGGAGTAAACTTTACAGACGGACTTGACGGACTGGCTTCCAGCGTTACATTGATCGTTGCAGTATTTTTCACTGTTGTTTCACTGGGGCTGGGCAGCGGTGTCGAGCCTATCACATGTGCGGTAGTGGGCAGCCTTATGGGCTTCCTTCTGTTCAATGTATACCCTGCCAAGGTGTTTATGGGGGATACCGGTTCCCTGGCACTTGGAGGTTTCGTTGCCGGAGTGGCTTATGCAATGCAGATGCCGCTGTTTATTATCCTGGTAGGACTGATCTATCTCATCGAGGTGCTTTCCGTTATGATCCAGGTATCCTATTTCAAGGCAACACATGGAAAAAGAATTTTCAAGATGGCGCCTATTCACCATCATTTTGAGCTTTGCGGGTGGTCTGAGACACGGGTGGTTGCAGTGTTCTCTGTTGTAACAGCTATTATGTGCCTGATCGCTCTCCTGGCATTATAAGGAGGAACAGAACAATGGATTTAAGATCAAAAAAGGTTCTCGTATTCGGAGCCGGAAAAAGCGGTATCGGTGCAGCTGACCTGCTTGGCAGCGTAGGCGCACAGCCGGTAATCTACGATGGAAATGCAGACCTTGACAAAGAAGCCGTTTTACATAAAACAAATGGTAAATATCAGCCTGAGATCTGGGCAGGAGATTTTCCGGAAGGAGAGATTGACAGTCTTGATCTTGTAGTATTAAGCCCTGGAGTTCCAACAGATCTTCCGCTGGTAAAGAAATTTTATGAAAAAGGCCTTCCGGTCTGGAGTGAAGTGGAGCTTGCATACCGTACAGGTAAAGGTGAAGTTCTTGCGATTACAGGAACTAACGGTAAGACAACAACAACAGCACTTCTTGGCAAGATCATGGGAGATGCCCGTGAATCTGCATTTGTTGTAGGAAATATTGGAACTGCATATACATCGAAATCACTTGAGATGAGGGATGATTCTGTGACAGTTGCGGAGATCAGCAGTTTCCAGCTTGAGACTATCGATCAGTTCCGACCGAAGGTAAGTGCGATCCTGAACATTACAGAGGATCACCTGAACAGACATCATACAATGGAAGAGTACATCCGTGTGAAAGAGCTGATCACCAGAAACCAGGGACCGGAAGATGTCTGCGTTCTGAATTATGAGGACGAAGTACTCCGCAAATTTGGTGAGAACATTGTGCCGAAGGTTGTGTATTTCTCAAGCCTTCGAAAGCTTGATCAGGGCATCTATCTTGACGGCGACCAGATCATCCTGAAGACTGAGACAGAGGAGATTCCGATCGTTAAGACTGGTGAGCTTAAGATCCTTGGCCGCCATAACCATGAGAATGTAATGGCAGCAGCAGCTATGGCATATTATGCAGGCGTTTCTGTTGAGAGCATTCATAAGAGCGTCTGTGAATTCGTGGCAGTTCCCCACAGGATCGAGTATGTGACAGAGAAGAACGGAGTTGCCTACTACAACGATTCCAAGGGAACCAACCCGGATGCAGCGATCAAGGGAATCCAGGCTATGAACCGTCCGACACTTCTGATCGGCGGCGGTTATGATAAGGAATCCAGCTATGACGAGTGGATCCAGTCCTTTGATGGAAAAGTCCGCTATCTTGTTCTCATCGGTCAGACAAAAGAGAAGATCAAAGCAGCAGCAGAGCGTCTTGGATTTACAGATATCATTCTCTGCGAAGATCTGAAAGAAGCAGTTAAGGTCTGTGCCGAGAAGGCCAACCCTGGAGATGCAGTCCTTCTTTCACCGGCCTGCGCAAGCTGGGGACAGTTCGATAACTATGAGCAGCGAGGTGACATGTTCAAGGAATATGTTAAGGCACTGTAATAACAACAGAAATAAATACATATGCTGAAATAAGAGACCGCTTTGGAGGCCATAACTATGAAGGCAGGACTGAAACAGACCGGAAAGACAGATGTGGTTCTTGTGGCACTGGTACTGATTCTCGTAGTGTTTGGCCTGGCGGCACTTTTTTCGGCAAGCGAATATAATGGCAGAGTACGTTTTCACGACTCTGCCTATTATTTTAAGAAGCAGCTCTTTGCAACAGCACTGGGGCTGCTTGTTATGTATCTGGTAGCAAAAACGGACTACCATCTGCCGGTTGTTCTGGCTCCGGCCGCATACCTGCTTTCACTGCTTCTTTCAACGGCGGTCCTTATTTTCGGACAGGAGATCAATGGTTCCAAACGATGGCTGAATCTGGGTCCGTTATCTTTTCAGCCCTCTGAGTTCTCAAAGATGGCAGTGATCCTTTTTCTTGTGTGGCAGATCAGCAGGACGAAAAAGAAGACAACAGGCTTCTGGTTTATGGCAAGAACAATGCTGACCCTGCTTCCGGTAGTGGGGCTGGTTGGTTCCAACAACTTAAGTACGGCGGTGATCATTCTGGGAATCGGTGCTGTGCTTATTTTTGTGGCGAATCCGGGATATCTTCAGTTCCTTGCACTGGGCAGTGTGGGCATCGGATTTATTGCCGTATTTCTTGCAGCAGAGAGCTACCGGCTGGAACGTCTGGCTATCTGGCGTGATCCGGAAAAATACGAAAAAGGATTTCAGACCATACAGGGCTTATATGCCATTGGAAGCGGAGAGATTTTTGGCAGAGGCTTAGGAAACAGTCTGCAGAAACTGGGATTTGTACCGGAAGCTCAGAATGATATGATTTTTTCAATTGTGTGCGAGGAAACAGGGATCATCGGGGCTTTTGTGCTGATCTTTCTGTTTATGCTTCTGATGTGGCGGCTCTGTGTTCTTGCACTTAGCTGCCGCGATCTGGAAGGAACGCTTCTCTGCGCAGGGATCATGGCACATATGGCGATCCAGGTAATCCTTAATATTGCAGTTGTGACCAATACGATCCCGAACACGGGAATCACTCTGCCCTTTGTGAGCTATGGTGGAACTTCAGTTGTCTTTCTTATGGGAGAGATGGGCCTTGCCTTAAGCGTCAGCAGTCACAGAAGCGGAAGGATTGCATAGAATAAAAAGCAAGAGGCCCTTTTTAGGAGTGGAAGACTTGAATGACAGCGATGAGATCATCGTAACCGGAGGAAAACCACTGAATGGAACCATAAAGATCCAGGGCTCGAAAAATGCGGCTCTGCCTATCATGGCAGCAGCTTTTTTAAGTGAAGGAACCAGCGTGCTGCGGGGCTGTCCCAGAATCGCGGATGTATTTCTTATGGAAAAAATCCTCCGGGATCTGGGAGCTGTGAGCTGGTGGCAGGGTCATGACCTTTATCTGGATTGCAGCCAGGCTGAGGGTACTGTGATAACAGAGGCATTTTCCGGAAAAATGCGGTCTTCCGTGATCCTTCTTGGGGCAATGCTGGGGAGGAACCATAAGGCCAGCACAGGGTATCCCGGCGGATGTGTCATCGGAAAACGGCCGGTTGATCTTCATATAAAAGTTTTGCGCAGCCTGGGTGCGAAAATCGTGGAAAACGACACAGAGATCAGAGCATCCTGTGGAAAACTGAAAGGTGCGGAGATATTTTTTCCAAAAAGCAGTGTGGGGGCTACGGAGCAGGGAATTCTGGCGGCAGTACTTGCAGAGGGCAGAACGATTTTAAGGGGCTGTGCCTGTGAGCCGGAGGTCGGATGGCTGTGCAGTTATCTGAACGGAATGGGTGCGAAGATATTTTTTCCGGAAAAAGATATTATCTGCATTGAAGGGGTGAAACGTTTGCGGCCGGGAGACGGGGTGATACCGCCTGACCGGATCGTTGCAGGAACCTATCTTCTGGCAGCAGCAGCCACACGTGGGGAGATCATAATAGAGAATCCTCCTTTAGGAGAAATGGACGGAATACTGGAAGTATATCGGAAAATGGGTGGACAATATGATATTCTTGGTGGTAAACTAATAGTCAACGGAAAAAACACGGGTAGTCCGCTGAAACTTCTTGAAACGGAAGTGTACCCGGGTTTTCCTACGGATCTGCAGTCACCGGCTATGGCAGTGCTTGCCACGATACCTGGCGAGAGCAGGATCCGGGAGAAAATATTTGAAGACAGATATAAAACAGCCCCATGGCTGTGCCGCATGGGGGCAGATATCACGATCCAGGATGGCGAGGCAGTGATCCACGGCGGATATCCACTTATGGGATGTACAGTGGAAGCCCAGGAACTTCGTGGTGGTGCTGCACTGGTGATCGCAGCTCTTGCTGCCAGCGGAACAACAAAAGTCCGGGGCTGTTGTTTCATTGAAAGAGGTTATGAGCATATCTGTGAAGACCTGACCGCATTGGGCGGTCTTTTGATAAAGGACAGAGGAACTTTATGAAATTATCAAAAAAAAATCAGCTGAAAGTTACAGGACTGATCGCAGTTCTGCTGCTGGCAGGCGTTATTTTCTTTTTTACGTATTATCAGGTTGATGAAGTACAGGTGATGGGAAGCAGCCATTACTCAGAGAAGCAGATCAAAAAAATGGTTCTAAGAGGTCCGATGGCATCGAATTCTGTTCTGGCTCCCCTGATCTATACTAAAAAAAATACAAAAGATGTTCCGTTTGTGGAAGGCTACACTGTCACCAGACTGAACAGGCACACCATCTGCGTCAGCGTAAAAGAAAAAGATATTGTAGGCTGTATTCCATATCTGGACAGCTATATTTATTTTGACAGGAACGGAACGTTCATTGAGAGCTCTACAGAGAGAAATGAGAAGATTCCGTTTTTTGACGGAATCAAAGTGAAACATGTGATCTACAATGAAGAACTTCCGATTAAAGATAAGATGGTTATGAATACAGCGGTGGCATTGTCCACCATATTCCAGAAGAACGATAAGATTCCGGATCATATTGAGTTCAGTGATGACGGACAGATCAGCCTGCTCTACGGTGATATCACAGTGAAGCTTGGGAAGGATGAATACCTGGAAGATAAGATGACCAGGGTACTTGCGATCCTTCCGCTGATCTCTGATAAAAAGGGAATCCTTCATGCCGAGAATGTGAATGATAATTCCAAGATGATCACTCTGGAGCAGGAGACGGATGAGACCACAGATTCTTCCGAAACCTGGACAGGAGGATATGACGAGGAAGGCAATTATACAGGTGAAGGCGAGTACGATGAGAACGGAAACTATGTAGGAGCCAAGCCGCAGACAGATCTGGAATATGCACTTTCCAAGTGGGTCGGCGGATATGATGAAGAAGGCGATTATACAGGAACTGGCGAGTATGATGCCAATATGAACTACGTAGGCCCTGCGCCAACTGAGGAGAGCATGGCTGCCAATGGCGACTGGAAAGGCGGATACCGTGAGGACGGAGGTTATGACGGTGTCAGTGAATATGACAGGGATGGCAACTATGTGGGATCTGTGGAAGATGCACAGAATTCTGACAGTTCTGACAGCACTTCAGAAGATGGGGATAGTTCTGGTGACGGAAGTGGTTCCGACGATACAGATACCAGTGATTCCGAAGATCAGAGTTATGACGGCAGTGATAACGGAGATTATGATTATTCGGATGAAGGTACAGATTATGGATACAGCGATGGTTCTGACAGTTACAGTGACTATTACGGAGACTACACCAGCGATTCGGAATAGGAATAACAAAACCACAGATCAATCAGATACGGATGATTTTGTTCGCCTGACAGCACCCGGGTTTCAAATTCCCGGGTGTTTTTTTCGTTTATCAGCATATTATAATTAGGAAAGAGTTCTTTCGAAAAACGTTCTGGAAACCTTTGGGCATTTTGCCAGAGATTGTTTCGCAAACCTTCACGTTAATAGAAACAGTGCCGAAATTTAGTAAAAAAAGTATAAAAAAACAAAATTAGTGGTTGATTAATTACTCAAAAAAATATATGATATATCTATGTGTATATGTAGCTTGGAATAAATTACACTGAATCGGATATCAGGTTAGAAATAAAGGAGGAAGTACATTGTTAGAGATAATGACGAATGAGGCTGAGTCTTCTGCGAAGATTATTGTAATTGGAGTAGGCGGCGCAGGTAATAACGCAGTAAACAGAATGGTGGAAGAAGCCATTGGTGGAGTTGAGTTTGTAGGTGTCAACACTGATAAACAGGCTCTGACTCTGTGTAAAGCTCCGACTGTACTTCAGATTGGTGAAAAGATCACTAAGGGTCTCGGCGCCGGCGCACAGCCGGAAGTTGGCCAGAAGGCTGCTGAGGAGAGCATCGAGGAAGTTAAGAAGATCATTGAGGGAGCTGACATGGTTTTCGTTACCTGTGGTATGGGTGGCGGAACAGGTACAGGAGCTGCTCCTGTAATCGCTGGTGCAGCGAAAGAGATGGGTATCCTGACTGTCGGTGTTGTTACCAAGCCATTCCGCTTTGAAGCGAAGACCCGTATGAATAATGCACTTGCAGGAATTGAAAATCTGAAGAAAGCAGTTGATACTTTGATTGTCATCCCGAATGACAAGTTACTTGAGATCGTTGACAGAAGAACAACTATGCCGGAAGCACTGCGTAAGGCTGATGAGGTTCTTCAGCAGGCAGTACAGGGTATTACAGACCTGATCAACCTGCCGGCACTGATCAACCTTGACTTTGCAGACGTACAGACAGTTATGACTGACAAGGGAATTGCTCACATTGGTATCGGTGAGGCAAGAGGCGATGACAAGGCTATGGAGGCTGTACAGCAGGCTGTATCTTCTCCGCTTCTTGAGACAACCATCAAGGGTGCAACACACGTTATCATCAACATTTCCGGTGATATTTCCCTTATGGATGCCAACGATGCTGCAAGCTATGTTCAGGAGCTTACAGGTGAGGATGCGAACATCATCTTTGGTGCCATGTATGATGATTCTGTTGCAGATTATGCAAGGATCACAGTTATCGCTACAGGTCTTACAGACAACAATCTTCAGGCATCTCCATTTGGAAACAGAGCTTCCAATTCTGTTTTCGGAGCAGCTAAGAAGACAAATACAGCATCAGCACCGAGCATGAACCTCAACATGCCGAGCTTCAGTTTGCCGAATATGAACTCTACACAGTTCAATACTAAGGCACCGACAAGCACTGTGCAGAGAAAAGACATCCAGATTCCGGATTTTCTTAAGAACAGATAAATAATAAGAAATATGATAAGCCGTATGCCAGTGCTGCATGCGGCTTATATTTTCACAGTATATATAACAATAAAAAGCAGCAGAGACGTTATAGAGAACGTCTCTGCTGCTTTTGGCATAAAAGTATTGATTTCGGGTGTTTCAGAAACCGACCGGATGCGGATCATGAATGTCTGCCGAATTCAGATTGGTTAAAGTCAGCATTTACAATCAAATGTATCGCATTTTGTATCACAGCAGCGGCGGGCATTATCACCGGAAACATTAATGGAGGCAGCAGTACATTTACAGTGTTCGTTGTAAGTGCAGTTGTGCGCTTTACAGTCGATATTGATGGTTTCGCATCCACAGCCGGAGTCCATTGTGTTCTTTGTAGAACATTCATCCTGGCTTCGGAAACTTTCACAGGCTGTATCATCAGCGTAGCGGGCTTCTGCACCCTCTACGCTGATGGAACCTTTGGAACAGAGAGAATCCTTGTTATAATAGCAGTTGTGTGCGGAACATTTTAAAAGTGTCATAGTATTTTCCTCCTGATAATAGATTTGCGGAACAAAGCACAGAAGAACCATGTATTGCTCCACAGAAAGAAGTATGTCTCAAAATACAAAAAATATGTATGTGAGAAAAAAATTTCAAGAAAGAGTTGGCGAAAGAGTATAGCTGATATAATAAGTATATAATTTCAGAAGAGTAATTGTACTTAACAGAACAGAGGAGGTGCATGATTATGATAAATAAGAAATATTTCAAAAAAATCGCAGCAGCAGGAGGGCTGCCAAAAGAGCTTCCCCCTTTTTCAAGTAAAAAGCTGCGGTCAAAAAAGTATAAAAATATAATAAAAAACAGTTGACAAATCATGTACACCATGGTATCCTTTCAAAGTACGTAGCGAAAAGAAAGCAGAGTTCACTCTCACCTCAGCGTTTATGGAAACGACTCAGGTTAATATTGCACAGTACTGCAACGGATAGACTATCAGTGTGCAGGTGTAATTATTTGAAGTGTGGACATCTGTCTGCGCTTTTTTTGTGCAGGAAGAGATCCCGGCACAGTATTGAGAAAGAAAAAATTAATTCTATCATGTTCATGGAGGTGTACAACAATTAGCGGTTTAATGATTAACGAACAGATCAGAGACAGAGAGGTACGCTTGATTGGTCCGGACGGAGCACAGCTTGGAATCGTGTCCGCCAGAGAAGCGATGGCGAAAGCACAGGAGGCAGGGCTTGACCTTGTAAAGATTGCCCCACAGGCGAAACCGCCGGTATGCAAGATCATTGATTACGGTAAATACCGTTACGAGCTTGCCAGAAAAGAAAAAGAGGCCAGAAAAAAGCAGAAAACCATCGATGTCAAAGAAGTGCGTCTTTCCCCGAACATTGATACGAACGATTTAAAGACGAAGGTAAATGCAGCAAGAAAGTTCCTTAGCAAGGGTGACAGAGTTAAGGTTACACTTCGTTTCCGCGGAAGAGAGATGGCACATATGTCCAGCAGCAAACATGTGCTTGACGACTTCGCAGATCTTCTGTCCGATATAGCGACTGTAGAGAAGGCTCCGAAGGTAGAAGGCAGAAGCATGACAATGTTTCTGACTGAGAAACGGTAGATATCTCAGTCTTCACGGCAACAGCCGGGCAGAACGGGATGTTATATAAAATTTAGAAGTACCAAATCAAGGAGGAATTCATAATGCCAAAAATTAAAACTTGCAGAGCAGCAGCAAAGCGCTTTAAAAAAACAGGTACAGGAAAATTAGTAAGAAATAAAGCCTACAAGAGCCATATCCTTACAAAGAAATCTCAGAAGAGAAAGAGAAATCTGAGAAAATCTACTGTTGTTGATTCTACTAACGTAAAGAGCATGAAGAAAGCATTACCATATTTATAAGATAGAGAAGACGAACAGGAGGAGAATTAAGAAATGGCAAGAATTAAAGGCGGATTAAACGCAAAGAAAAGACATAACCGTACATTAAAACTGGCAAAAGGCTACAGAGGAGCCCGTTCCAAACAGTATAGAGTAGCAAAACAGTCTGTAATGAGAGCTCTTACAAGCTCCTATGCAGGAAGAAAACAGAAGAAACGTCAGTTCAGACAGCTCTGGATCGCCCGTATCAACGCAGCTGCAAGAATGAACGGACTTTCCTACAGCAAAATGATGCACGGCCTTAAAGTTGCAAACATCGACATCAACAGAAAGATGCTTGCAGAGATGGCAGTTAACGATGCAGCAGGCTTCACAGCACTTGCTGAGATCGCTAAGAAAGCAATCGCATAAGTAAAGTATTAAGAGACGAAGGAGTCCAGGGAATTTTTCCCTGGATTTTTTTGTGAAAAAATTCAGATAATTTGCCGAAAAACGACACAAGCTGTACAGCGGACAAGTGTCCGCGTTGTGCAATCAGACGAAAAACAACAGATAACTAAATTTGCCCTTGAAATAAAAAATATGCGATGCTATAATTTTACCATTAAACATTAGTAACGCGACAAAGCGCAGGAGGAGAGATTATTATGAAGAATTGGAAGAAAGTAATCGGCGTTGCATCAGCAGCAGCGATGACAGCAGCTATGATGATGCCTACATCAGTTTTTGCAGCAGATGAGACATTTAAGATCGGTGTGATCGGACCGATGACAGGTGATTATGCACAGTACGGTACCAACGTATACAACGCAGCCAAGATCGCAGCTGATGAGATCAACGAGAACGGTGGATTCAACGGATATAAAGTAGAGATTCTTGACGCAGGTGATGACCAGGGAGATCCGGAGAAGGCTGTTAACGCATACAATGACCTGATCGATAAAGGAATGCAGATGCTGTGTGGAACTGTAACATCCGGTTCCTGTATCGCAGTAGGAGCTGAGGCAGCTGAGGATACATTCCTCTTCACACCATCCGCAACAGCACTTGACTGTATCACAGCAGGAACAAACGAGTTCCGTATGTGCTTCACAGACCCGGCACAGGGAACCAAATCTGCTCAGTACATTTCCGAGCACAAACTTGCAACGAAAGTAGCAGTACTTTATGATTCCGCTGCTGACTACAACTCCGGTGTACATGACGCATTCGTTGCAGCAGCTGCTGATGACGGACTTGAAGTAGTTGCAGATGAGGCTTACACAACAGACAGCAACACAGACTATTCTGTACAGCTTGCAAAGATCAAGAAGAGCGGCGCTGAGCTTCTTTTCCTTCCGAACTACTATTCCGACAATGCGCTGATTCTTCAGCAGGCATCTGAGGCAGGACTTGACATTAAATTCTTTGGTGTAGATGGCATGGATGGTATCCTCAATGTAGAGAACTTCGATAAATCCCTTGCAGAGGGTGTTATGCTCCTGACACCATTTTCCGCAACATCCACAGATGAGAAGAGCCAGAACTTCGTAAAAGCATACGGCGATGCTCACAACGGTGAGATCCCGAACCAGTTTGCGGCAGATACATATGATGTACTTTACGCAATGCAGCTTGCAGCTGACGATGCAAAGATCACACCAGATATGGAAAATGCAGACATCAGTGCAGCAATGAGCGCATCCATGGCAAACATCGAGCTTGACGGACTTACCGGAAAAGCAAAATGGACCGAGGATGGCGAGTGTGATAAAGAGCCGAAAGCATTCGAGATCAAAGACGGTGCTTATGTAGAGATGAAATAAGTAATTTCTGTTAACGTTAGGGGTCAGGGGACGGTCACCTTTAGTGGGAACCGTCCCCTTTTTCCCTTATCAATAAACAATTAAAAGAGGTGCGTTATGAGTTTTATATCTTATTTAAAAGACGGCATCAGTCTTGGCAGTATCTATGCAATCATCGCACTTGGATATACCATGGTTTATGGTATTGCCAAGATGCTGAACTTTGCACACGGAGATGTTATCATGGTGGGAGCTTATATCATCCTTACCTGTATCACAAGAGGCGGCATGTCACCGATCCTTGCTGTGATCCTTTCCGTTGTGATCTGTACACTGCTTGGTGTTGTCATTGAGAAGGTAGCTTACAGTCCACTTAGAAAAGCTTCCTCAAACCTGGCCGTTCTTATCACGGCTATCGGTGTCAGTTATCTGCTTCAGAACCTGGCACTTCTGATCTTCGGCGCAGATGCCAAGAGTTTCGTAGCTGTTATCAAAGTTCCGTCCATCACACTGTTTGACGGTGAGCTTACCATCAAGGGAATCACCATCGTAACCATCCTTGCATGTATCATCATCATGGTGGGACTTTCCCTCTTTGTAAAAAAGACAAAACCTGGCCGTGCCATGCAGGCGGTTTCCGAGGACAGAGATGCGGCACAGCTGATGGGAGTTAACGTCAATGCGACAATTTCCCTCACATTTGCCATCGGTTCCGGACTTGCAGCGATCGCAGGCCTTCTGCTCTGTCAGACTTATCCGACACTGACTCCGTACACAGGAGCCATGCCTGGTATCAAAGCTTTCGTAGCTGCTGTATTCGGTGGAATCGGTTCGATTCCGGGAGCCATGGTCGGAGGCATCCTTCTGGGAATCATCGAGATCTTCGGAAAAGCTTATATTTCTTCCCAGGTTGCAGATGCGATCGTATTTGCAGTCCTGATCGTCGTGCTTCTTGTAAAACCTACCGGACTGTTCGGCAAGAACATCCAGGAGAAAGTGTAAGGTGGCCGATATGAAGAATATGAAAAACAAAACAACAAAAAATAACATGATCAACTATGGAATTGTCATTGTGCTCTTTGTGATCGTACAGGCACTTTCCTCAACTGGAAATCTTTCCAGACTTCTTATGGGACTTCTTGTTCCCCTTTGTGTTTATACCATTGCATCAGTTTCCCTGAACCTGGTAGTCGGTTTTTCCGGTGAGCTGAGCCTTGGACATGCGGGCTTCATGTGCGTGGGAGCTTTTTCCAGTGCCCTGTTTTCACAGGTTGCTGCAGACTCCATTCCGCAGG
>SKEI01000018.1_pt1 | contig 97312 bp, 82 predicted proteins | sample 4826701 | NCBI WGS metagenome assembly SKEI01 (sample SAMN11008813, study PRJNA524170) | human gut metagenome | biome: Human fecal sample; material: Feces; isolation source: fecal sample from pouch patient p2, p6, p7, p14 | host: Homo sapiens | place: Israel: Tel-Aviv | collected 2016-08-31 | reverse complement strand
CCTTTCTTGGATTGTGGATTTTAGTTTTTAGGCAACTCTATTATACCATATCCAGTGAGGAGTTATTTGTTTTTGAGAAACAAAAAATGCCGTATTTATGCGGCTTAAGGCGTTTCGCAAACGCCTATTGATATTCATAAAAAAGAGGTGAAAAATCCATGTATCTTTCGGATATGCATACGCATTCCATCGCCAGCGGACACGGTACAGAATGTACCATCACCAACATGGCACGCGCCGCAGCTGCAAAGGGACTTCGTCTCCTGGGAATCACAGATCACGGCCCCGGAACTCTGGCTGCCGGAACCTCATCTTATTTCCGCAGCCTCACCTACTCTCCCAGAGAACATTTCGGAGTAGAGCTTCTTTACGGAATCGAACTGAATATTCTTGACCGAAACGGCAGCATAGACCTGGATCAGGAATTGTTATGTAAACTTGATTATGCAATTGCCAGCATGCACTCCTGGAATTACCGCTGTGGCACACGTGATGAGAATACAGAAGCCTTTCTTAATGTAATGAAAAATCCCTGCGTCAAAATTCTCGGCCACAGCGACAACACCCATTACCCGGTAAATTACGATGTCCTCGCCAGGGCAGCAAGAGAAACAGGCACGATTTTTGAGATCAATGAAGCTTCTCTTGCCCCACATGGCTATCGTGGCGATACCAGAGAGAACTGCTTTGAGATTCTCCGCTGCTGCCGCAAATACCACCTGCCTCTGCTTCTTTCCAGCGACAGCCACGGGCCGGAACATATCGGTGATTTTACATATGCTGCTGATTTCGTTCATCAGGCCATGTTTCCGGAAAGTCTGATCCTCAACAATCAGATTCCCAGACTGAAAGTATTTCTTCAGACCAGACAGGAAGTATAATGCCGTCAGCTCATATCTCTACCTGGATCACAGATCTGTGATCTGCCGCAGGCTGCATATCCAGGCAGGCAGATATCGGCAATCCTGCTGAAATCTTATTGTTCTGGTTCGCCAGATGGATATTTACATCGACGGGAAACTTTCCTGATCCAATCAAAAAAAGCCAGTTCCGACATCCTATTTATGGTCAGAACTGGTTTTTTATTTCTTCTATATTTAATATCACTTACAACTTCTGTCTTAATACGGTTTCTTCATATTCTCCGTCTCATTCTTCCGCTGTTTTCTTATAAGTTCAGCAAGTTCCTTATATTTGCCTGTGATGTATCCGTAATTCTCTCTTTTATGCGGAATTTTGCATCTGGAACAATCCTTGATCCCGCTGTCCAGGAATCGGAAATTGCCTCCACATTTATCTCCTAGTGCATACAAAGGACAATAACAGAACAAACAGTTGAAATTATCCGGATCTGTTCCTGTATGGCATGGGAAATATTCACATTTCTTATGACTGTAATATGAAAATTCTTTCCCTTCCCAGTATGGTTTCTCCACGCTTGTTACCTCCTTCCAGGATTATACACTCATGATTTTTCCCATAAAAAAAGAGGTAGCGATGCCACCCCGGGGTAGAAATATAATCCGTTCATGAGTGCGCGGAGGGAACGAATGTATCCGGAGTAGTATCGCCTGCCATTTAATCATGTATAATTCATATGAACAGGCGCATTCCATAAAAAAATGCCTACTCTCGTAAAAAAGTAGACAACGTCCCAGGGGTGCGGAGTCCCTGAAATGGTTGTTACACTTTACACGGAAGTTTAACCTCGCCATAACAAGCAGGTTTCCTGGCTCCGGGATCATGGCTTATCTCTCCTTCTCATACATATGTACAATGGACTCTGAGATTCGCTCCTCCGTTACAGTGACCGGATCGCTCAGGTTTCTCACCTGATTCCCTTTTCTGTGAGATTCCGATAATTATCAGATAACTGTCAGACTCCCGCAGCACTTGCTATGTTCAATATGGAATTATACTGACATTATAATAACACCATGTTAATTATATGTCAATATGTTTTGAAAACTTTTTTCAAACTTTTTATCAAAAACATCCCGGCAGAAAACCACCGGGATGCTGTATATTATTGTTATCAGACGGACAAAAGCATCCGCATTTGAACAAAATTATACAAGACGCCTTACAGACACGATTGTTCTGTATGTAGCATCGTTGCTGATCTTGATTCCGTCCTGTGAGTTGGATGCATGGACGATCTGTCCGTTGCCCATGTAAATGGCAACATGTCCACCGTAGCAGATCAGATCTCCCGGCTGTGCATCTGCATAGGATACCTCTGTACCTGCATTCTGCTGCTCATAGGATGTTCTCGGAAGGCTGACGCCAAAGTTTGCATATACACTCTGTACGAAACCGGAGCAGTCTGCTCCATTAGTAAGGCTTGTACCGCCCCATACATATGGGTTGCCGACAAACTGTGTTGCATAATTTACAACCGAAGAACCGGAGCCGCTGCTGTAAGAGGAAGAAGAGCTCTCACTTTCGGAAGAAGATGTATCCTCTGAAGTATCTGCCTCAGAGTAATCACCGTTATCAGAATCAGCGTCTGTGTTGTCTTCTGCTTCATCAGTATTATCAGAGATCACATTTCCATCCTCGTCATACTGAACGCCATCATTCTCACTGTCATCTGTGTCTTCCTCTACATACTCATCATCGTCTTCTGCAGTGTCTTCATCTGTATTCTCGACCTCATCGCCGTTCTCATCATATTGAACATCATCGCTCTGATCTTCTTCGTCCTGCTGTGCTTCTGCTTCAGCCTGACGTCTCGCTTCCTCTTCAGCCTCTGCCTGTGCTCTTGCTGCTGCCTCTGCTTCTGCCTGACGTCTTGCCTCTTCTTCAGCAGCAATACGCTCAGCCTCTAATCTCTGAAGCTCTGCTGTCTGCTCTGCAAGAAGATTTGCATAATCTGTAGCCTGCTGCTGTGCATAAGCAATCTCATTATCATAATCTGCAGATGTAGCACGTTTCTCATCCAGCTGTGCCTGCAGATTCTGGGACTCTGCCTCATATTCCTGCTTCATTCCCTCAAGTTCAGCCTTCTCCTGTGTGTACTGTGCTTCCAGGTTGGCTACCTGCTGAATGGTATTGGAATACTTTTCAAGGCTCTTTCTGTCCTGCTCATATGTCTTCTGCGTGTACTCAGCTCTTGTAAGAAGATCTGACAGATTCTCTGCATTGAGCATCATCTGGAACCATGCATCATCTCCGCCTTTCTCATAAAGATACTGAATACGTTTCTTCATTGCCTCGTACTGCTTCGCCTTGGCATTCTTAGCCTTCTCAAGGTTAGTCTGTGTAGATGCAATGTCGGCTTCTTTATTGGAGATATCTCCCTCCAGTGTCTGGATAGAAACCATCACGTTTACAAGATTGGCATCAAGAGTAGAAATCTCACCTTCGATCTGCGACTTCTGTGCTGAAAGCTCATCCAATCTGGAGTATGTGGCATTCAGCTGGTCGTTGGTTGCCTCCATCTCCTGCTGAAGTGCTGCTTCATCTTCTCTTGTTGCGCTTACGCTGACTACCTGTGCTCCGCTGATGATGAGCGCCAGTGTCAGACATAATATTCTTTTCTTCATGACTGTTCACCCTCGCAATCTGATTCTGAATTCTGATTCTATAGCGATAAAAAACGTCGCTGTTTCAAGTTTACTTACGTCTGTTATTATTTCATCTTTAACAGTTTGTGTAATATTTTTGAAATATCTTATTTCAATCTTTTTATATATTAACACAGTGTTATTTGGAATGCAAGGTTTTTTTATTGTTTAGTTTAAAATTTTGTAACATTTATTAATGTTTTTGACATTAAAGATATAAAAAGCGGGAGACTCCTTATTACCTGAAGGAATCTCCCATTCTATTTGTTACGCTTTTTTTGCTTCCGTGTTTATTGTTCTTCCAAATATCGGGCGAATCAGAACAGATCTGCCAGGATCTGGTTTGCTGTCTTATTCAAATATCCATCCGGATCAGAAAGTGTACTTCTGTTCCATCTGAAGTACGCGCCGTTGCGGATATAGTTACCGCTGGACTCATGATAATCATATTTAGTAACACCCGGATACTTGGCCATATAAGTCTCTGCCAGCGCGATAGCCTGGCTACCATATGTTCCGCTCGGTGTCGGGGTTCCGGAAATCTGAACACCTGCATTCGGTGTGCAGTGAAGGATCACAGCACTCTTATCTGCACATTGTCCGAGAACCATCCATGTATGTCCGCCATTATATCCGATATCTCCAGGATAAAGCTTATATCCGGAGCTTGCAAGCTGTGCCTGTGAAACGATTTTTCCCATTCCTCTGCCTGAATATAATGATCCGATGCTTCCTGAAACTGTTGTATAGTTCACACCGCCAGATTTACTCTGCATGATCTGATATACAGACCATCCTACATAACCGGAACAGTCAAGACCTTTCTGCTCTGTACTCTCACTAAGATCCATATAATATTTGTAATTATAGGAACTTGAATTACTGTCATACCACTGTTTCCACCTGGAACTTACACCTTTTCTAGTTGCATCTGACCAGTTATGGCCACCGCCCCATACATAAAGGGTCTGTCCAACCGGTTTCAGTGCATTAGCCAGGAAGTTCTTAATCGTTCTGGTTCCTGTGGATGTTGTCGTGCTAGGATTAGTATTCACCTGCAGGATTCCGCTGCTGTTGAATGTATATTTCTTGCCGTCAATAGTCACAGTACCGGTTGCCATGATACCAGTAGATGGATTAAAGTAATATTTATATCCCTTGGACGTATTCTCCACCCAGCCAGTCGCCATAACACCGCTGCCGCTGTAGAAGTAATATGTATTATTACCAATCTTCTTAAATCCCTTGTACATAGCTCCTGTACTTGGGTCAAAGTAACGTTTCTGAGACTTGCTGTTTGTTGCCCAGCCAGTTGCCATAAAGCACTTGCTGGTAAAATATCGGGTAACTTTCTTGGTATCTGTAAGAAATGTATTCTTAGCCGCAACACCATTGCCACTGTAGAAATAATACTTCTTCTTACTGATAGTTGCCCATCTGGTTGTCATATATCCTGTACTTGGATTAAAGTAGCGTGTATTCTTCTTCCTGTCTGTAAGCCAGCCTGTTGCCATATAACCCTTGACTCCGTTGGCATTATAGAAGTAGCGCTTACCCTTGCGGTCTTTGGCCCAACCTTTTACCTGCACGCCTGTGGAAGCATTGAAGTAATACTTCTTGCCGTTCAGTGTAAGCCATCCCTTGACTTTCTTACCATTCTTGTAATAATAAGACTTTCCGCCTTCTGTCTTAAAGCCATTCTTGGTTGCGGCCTGTACATCTGTTGCAGTTGTGTGTACAGTCACCCCAGCTGCAAAAAACATCAAGATCAAAAAAAGTCCCCAAAGTTTCCATTTCCTGCTTAATTTTCGCATACATACCTTCCTTTGATAGATAATTGATATTTACTATTTCTGAAGTCCGGCTGATTGTTAGACGCTGAATTTATTACAATTCTATTACGAATTTACGTCTATATTATATAACATTCTTTACAGTACGTCAACTCTTTCCTCTCTTTTCACAGTTTTCACATAACTATAACCAGGCCTTTGTGCCCATTTTTATTTTTATACAGAAAAATCCCCGGAATATGTGCTATATACACAGATATTCCGGGGATATGTTTATTTATACACCTGTATCAGAAGTTTGTAACAGATCTGTTACAGATTTTTACAGGAATTTTTTGCGAAGCTCTGCTCCGTCAAGCGCACTTAAATATGCAGGTGCAACATCAAATACCGTCTTGCAGCCCTTCTGTCCTTCCTGGTTCATGCGATATGCAGCTCTTGCATAGGCAACGATAACAGAAGATGTAAACTCCGGATTGGAATCCAGTTTCAGGCTGTACTCGATCACATGGCTGTTCTCGTTGTTCCAGCCGGTCTTGCCACTGCGGATCACAAAGCCACCGTGCGGGATTCCGCTGTGATCACGGTCCAGCTCTTCCTGGGAGATGAAATGTACAGTTGTATCATACTCGTCAAAGTAGTTCGGCATAGTCTTGATCTCTTCCTCGATACGTGCAAGATCAGCACCTTCCTCAGCTACTACAAAGCACTCTCTTGTATGTTTCTGGCGTGTTGTAAGCTCAGGATTCTCTCCGTTTCTTACAGACTCAAGAGCAGCTTCTACAGGAATTGTATACTGTTTTGCGTCTTTTACACCTTTGATGCGGCGAACTGCATCGGAATGTCCCTGGCTTACACCCTTGCCCCAGAATGTATAGTCATTTCCATTTGTAAGGATCGCATTTGCATACATGCGGTTCAGGGAGAACATTCCCGGATCCCAGCCTACAGAGATGATTCCTACATGTCCTGTCTCTTCTGCTGCCTTGTCAACATTCGCAAAATGCTCCGGAATTCTCTTATGTGTATCAAAGCTGTCTACAACATTGAAATATTTCACATATTCCGGTGTCTGGACTGGAAGATCTGTTGCGCTTCCTCCACAGATGATGAGAACATCGATCTCATCTTTCATCTTCTCTGCATCTTTTACAGAGTAAACCCTGGCTGTCTCTGTGAGTATCTTTACAGTTTCCGGATCGCGTCTGGTAAATACTGCAACCAGCTCTGTATCCGGGTTATGTTTGATGGCGCATTCCACGCCGCGACCCAGATTACCGTAACCTAAAATACCAATTCTTATGCTCATAACGATTTCCTCCTCTTTTTCTCTGCAGATGTGTCTTTAATCGTCTGCACAGTCCGGAAAATATCCCCCGTGTTCCCTATAGGGATAATTTTTCTTCCAGTACAGCTCCCGAATACACTCTGCAATCTATATCGCAAAACGGATCTGCAGGATCCGCCTTACCAACGCTTTAAACCTGCCACATCAGCAGCAGAAAATGCCACCTGGCCAGCACATGGCGCAGGCCATAGTTCTGCAGCAGGCATCACACATATCATTACCTGCCGTCGGCATGCCACCAAAAGGATCCTGTTGCTGCTGATACCAGCCACCTCCACCTTCCATACGCTGAAGCAACATACGGTACTGCATGTTGTTCGGTTCCTGGTGGACTGCCTCCCGGATCTGCTCCAGGGCTGTCACATTATTTCCAAGTCCCATATTGGCCATGGCTGCCAGATAATACCACTCGCCATTCTTCTGGCCAAGAGAATTCAGCACATTCATGGCTTCCTGGTAATGGCCGCTCTGTACATAATTAGCTGCTGCACGTCTGCGCATACTCTCCTCATCCTGGTAGGCCGTGGAATTACCACTGCTTCCATAGCCGCCGAATCCCCCGTAATTTCCATATCTGCCGTAATCGCTTCCGGAACTGCCGCCATACTCCCTTTCTTTCATGATCTGTTCGTATGCCTGCTGTACTTCTTTAAATTTCTCCTCAGCCTGATCCTTGTTCGGATTATTGATATTGGCATCCGGATGATACTTCCTGCTGAGTTTGCGGTATGCTTTTTTTATTTCATCATCAGATGCGTTTCTGGGAACTCCCAGCACACTGTATGGATCTAACATTGTTTTTCTTTCTCCCGTTCTTGCTTACGTTTCTGTCCGATTGCCATGAAACGGCACCATACGCCGGAATATAAAATATTCCGGAGGATGTCTCCATAACGGATGACAGGAAGTTTCTCGAATTCCCTGCATGCCTCAGAAAGCATCATGACCAGCATCCTGCGGATCTCATCCTCGAACCCTTCCATCTTATATTTTTCAAGAAATGGATTGTAATTTCCGTTTTCTGCATCTTTCTCCACATCATCGTAAGCATCCAGAATGTAGATAAATTTTCCCAGATAAAAACCCATTCTGCGAAGTGATGGCTCCCACATGTCCTTTCGAAAAGCCAGAACTTCTTCCATGATCCTGCCAGAACATCCTGCTACCAGATCCACATCTGTCTCGCCCTGTTTCTCAAATCCGGAAAGGTCAGAAAGTGCTTCCCGGATCTTACATATTTTCTCCGGATAACCTGACATATATTTCTTTCCGGTATTCTTAAGAAGTGCAGCGTATGCATAACGGAAAGGTTTCCGTTCGTCCTGCCAGTCATCCATACATTTATAATAAGAAAGGATCACATTCATGTCTGCACAGTACTCTGTTATTTCATTCTTTCTCACAGGCTGGGCTTTCAGCGGATGGACCACGCACCGGGATTTTCCTTTTCTGGTAGGTGGCTCATAGAGCCCGCTCAGAAGCAGTACCACAAAAGTCATATCATAAGTCAGGGATATCTGCCCCGGAATCCCGCACCGCTCCCGCAGCTCACGGCACAATCCGCAGTAAAAAGAACGGTACATATCAAAATCTTTGAATTTGATCTCAGGTTTATTGACTGTCACATATCCGAACATGTCAGCTCCTCTTTACGAATTTCGTGTGGCATTTCGGACAGTCAATCTCGATCTTTCCCTTGCCTTTTGGAATACGGATCTTCTGTCCGCAGCCTGGACAGTTATAGATGTGATGAGTTTTTCTCTGTTTCATTAAATTTTTTTCTTTATTGAAACGAAGACGAAACTTCGATGTCATCGCAAGATATCTCTGATTCTCCTCATAACGCTTCTGGATATCTCTGGAAAAAATACGGAAATACGCATACACGATAGCCGCTATCCCCAGGAAATCAAGAACGCTTCCCACGCTGCGGTTCACAATGTTCACAAACATAGTGAGTATGATCAGTACCAAGGCAGCTCCCATTGTAAATCTGGAAAGATCGTCTACACCGTAGCGTCCCTGCATAAATTTATTAAATTTGTCTCTCATAAAAATCTGTCTCCTTTACATTTACCATTACAATGGCACTTTTACCTGTCATTGCATACCTGGAAAATGTAGAATTTCAGATAATAGGACTCGTCTGCTGACCAGAGGATTGGATGATCCGGGGCCTGTGTGCGGTATTCTACCTGACGCAGTCTCTTATGAACGTTCTTCGCCGCCTGTCCGATGGTCTGCGTAAAAAGTTCATATGTCATAAAATGAGAACAGGAGCAGGTTGCCAGGAAACCGCCGTCTTTTACAAGACGCATAGCCCGAAGGTTAATCTCGCGGTATCCTTTTACTGCGTTCTTCACAGAACTTCTGGACTTCGTGAAGGCCGGCGGATCAAGGATGACCACATCAAATTTTTCGCCTTTCTCCTCAAGTTCCGGAAGCAGCTCAAAAACATCCTCGCAGATGAATTTCACCTTTTCGCCCAACCCGTTAAGTTCTGCGTTGCGTGTTGCCTGCTTTACGGCTGTCTCAGAAGCATCCACACCAGTTACGCTCCTGGCCCCTGCAATTCCAGCATTGAGGGCAAAAGATCCTGTATGTGTAAAGCAATCCAGAACTTTCGCTCCTTTACAGAGTCTCTGAATCGCCAGACGGTTGTATTTCTGATCCAGGAAAAATCCTGTCTTCTGTCCGTCCTTGATATCTACTTCATACTTCACGCCATTCTCTTCGATCTGAACAACAGTCGGAAATTCTTCTCCGATAAATCCCTTGGTAAGTTCCATTCCTTCCTGGCGGCGTACCTTGGCATCACTTCTCTCATACACACCTCTGATGTGGATTCCGTCTTCTTCCAGGATCTCTCTCAGCACGCGGATAATGGTGTCTTTCAGGCGATCGATTCCCAGAGCCAGGGACTGTACGACAAGAACATCCGAAAACTTGTCTACAACAAGTCCCGGAAGAAAGTCAGCCTCACCGAAGATGATACGGCAGCTTCCGGTATCTACCACTTTCCTGCGGTAATCCCATGCGTCACGGACACGCTGTTTCAAAAACTCTTCGTTGATCTCTGTATGTTCGTCTCTGGTAAGCATACGAACCGCGATCTTGGAATTGGTGTTGATAAATCCTCTTCCCATGGGATAACCGTCAAAATCGTGAACCAGCACAATATCTCCGTTATTAAAACTTCCCATGATACTTGAAATTTCATTATCATATACCCAGAGGCCTCCTGATTTCAGAAATCTTCCTTCGCCTTTTTTTAATGTTACTACTGCCAGGCTCATAAATTCTACCTTTTCCCTTTCTCATTTCCCGCGGCAGCTTAAAGCCCAGACGGATAAAAATCCTCCTTCACTGTCGCTCCCGCTTGCGTATAAACCAATTTAAGGACAATTCTATCACAGAAAAAATCATTTTTCCAGTGCTTACCTGAATCCTTAATATAAATCATAAAAAATTCATAGAATCAGAAGAGTATTTTCCGGTAACTTCACCACAGAAAAATCCGCAGCAGAGACTGCCAAAAGCTCTCCGCTGCGGATCATATCCATTCTCTGTTATTTATTTTTCAAGTATATTACGTTATTACTCTGCTGTGGACTCGTCTGCAGCGGAGTCTGTGTTCTCGCTGTAAAGTCCTGCAAGGAATTTCATAGTATCTTTGTAAAGTGTCTGCTTATCTTCCTCTGTCACATCTGCAAGAAGAGCTTTTGTCTCGTCTGTGACATCTGCATTCTCATCTGTGCCATCCTCTGCAGCACCAATACCAAAGAGTTTCTTCAGCTTCCTGTCCATCATGTTAAGCTCTGTACTCTGGTAAGTTTCTGTTCCGTCTGCCTCATAGGAATCTGTTCCATTATTGAGGATATCGTAGTAGTCCTTCTCAACTGTAGCAGCCAGATTCTTACCTGTCTGCTCATCCAGTGTCACTGTTGCAGCTTCTTCTGTATTCTCAGTTGCTGCAAGAAGAGAATCTGAATCTCCCTCATACTCTCCTTTTGCAAAAAGCGCAAATTTATCATAATTATTTCTGGCTTCCTCGCTGAGTACAGAAGTATCAGGTTCTGCGCTGTCAGTCTCTGTGGATGCAGCCTCATCAGATGCACTCTCCTCGGAACCGTCTTCACTGTAAGTTCCATCCTCTGTTGCTTCCGGAATTCCTGCTTCATCGGAAGAGTTCTCTTCCTGATCAGTTCCCTCGGATGCGTTCTCATCGGATGCTGTCTCATCAGAGCTGCTGCTTTCGTCAGATGCACTCTCATCGGAATCGCTTTCGCTGTAAGTTCCGTCATCTGTTGCATCCGGGATTCCTGTTCCGTTTCCGTCACTACTGTCTGAAGAATTATCTGTCTCGATCTCAAGTGTGGGATCTTCTGTAGAACTCTGGATCACATCATCGCCAAGTACGCTGTCATCTACACTGTTTGTGATATCATCTGAATCACCGTCAACCTCTACAGTATCATCTTTGTTCTCTCCGTCCAGAGTATCATCACCTGAAGACGCCTGGCCGGTTGTGTTCTCATTAACCTGCTCCAGAGTTTCTTTTACATCATCGTAATTGTAGCCCTGCTCTGCAATCTTCTCGAGAAGAGATACGATCTTGTCAATCTCCTCCTGGCTTACAGAAATATTGTTCTGCTCTGCCACATTGATAACAATATTCTGGATCTCATCTGCATTCTGAACATTGTTCTGGATCACATCCATCTTGGACTGGTTTACAACTGTAGTTGCCTCATTCTTTCCAACCTGATCTGCAAGATTTCCGGTAACTACCATCTCTTCGTTTGCAAGTTTTGTCTTGGTCTCGTCAAGCTTCTTTCCACTGGCCTGCTCATATGCCATCTGGATACCTGTAAGAGCACCTGTTCCGGATACTTCCATCGGGCAGGCTGCAACAACTTCACAGTTCTTTACGCCAGATGTGGAAAGTGTGGTTGCGATCATATTACCTGTTACCCAGTTCAGATTCGCAGTACGTACCTTGATTCCTCCGGACTGTGTAGGCTTCACATATGCACAGCTCAAAGTTCTGGTACCGATCTGAGACTGCGGTGCGATATTGTCCAGATGGTTATGCTCATCCTGATTGGTAATGGTCATGATCTGTACCTGATCAGAACTTACATTAAAATATTTCATCATAGTCTGTTTCTGTGCATCTGTAAGGTCTGCACCAAGTGTTACAACTCTGGCTGCATCTGCCATTACTGGATTTACGCTGCCCGCAACAAGGCATGCACTGCAGAGTAATGCTGCGATCAAATTTCTTTTCTTCATTGAATTTCCCTCCAATTTATGACTTTTCAGGTTAATTGTACTATAGCTTTTTTATAAACTGCTGCTATAAGTTTACTGACGTTTTTTCTGTTTCATATTATAACACAGTTGTATAGATATTTGTAATTAAAAAAAGACCATCTCTGAGAAATGGTCTCTCCAAATACCCAATATACTGTCGCTCTATATAGATATTATCCGATTTTCTTTAATTTTCCCAACTTTTCCGCCTCTTTCAGCAATTCCTGATTTCTGGCATTCATGGTACCGAAATCTTGCAGCGGGCAGTAAACTTCCCGACATTTTTTCATGGCTTCCAGTGCCTTCTGATAATTCTCCCGTGAAATGCACTCAAAAGGTTTCTCTGCTATCACCTTACCGGCAAGCTCCCTTGCCACCTGATAATCCGCATCATTGGTATGAAGAACTCCTGTGATAAAAGGAATTCCCTGTCTCTGAAGTTTACGATATACCGGAATCCCACTTCCGTTGCCTCCGATCACAAATATCTCCGGTTCTCCGGATGGCGGCTCCATCTCCACACATCCAAACTCTGCATTATAGCTTCCGCGGGTGATCCCGTAAAGTTTTTTAATATAATCTGATGTAAAAATCTCTTCCGGTGTACCGTATTTCTCAATGTAATCCCCATGAACACAGATTACCTGATCGGATATTTTCTGGGCAAGATCCAGCTCATGAAGAGACATGATCACCGTCACCTGTTTTTCCAGAACCATTTTTTTCAGGATAGCAAGCAGTTCCAGCTTATGGCGAACATCCAGAAATGAGGTAGGTTCATCCAGGATAATGATCTCCGGCTCCTGGCAGATTGCCCTTGCGAGGAGGATCCTCTGGCGTTGTCCGTCGCTGATAGCTGTAAAATCCCGGTCTTTTAAGTCCCATGCATGAACCATCTCCATGGCATTTCGAACCTTCTGCTTATCCTCTTCAGAAAGAATCCCCAGAGTCCCCGTATAAGGATAGCGGCCGGTTGCCACTACATCCTCGCAGGTCATAAGCTCCGGCCTCATCCGCTCAGTAAGCACAACAGCCAGTTTTTTTGAAACTTCTTTGTTGGTCATACGGCTCATTTCTGCCTGTTCCAGATATACAGTTCCGCTGATCAGGGAAAGCTGTCTTGTGATACTTTTCAGAATAGTAGATTTGCCAGCTCCGTTAGGACCGATCAGCGTCAGAATTTCTCCCTTATTCAGCCTGATATTAATTTCTCTGATCAGCGGTTTTCCATCATAACCTACAGTAAGCTGATCTGTATAAAAAAAATATGATTTCATCTCTTATATCCTCTGCTGTCTGTGAATCATAATATAGATAACCACCGGTGCTCCAAATACAGCTGTCACAGAACTGATACTGAGCTCTGTTGGCGCAAAAACCGTCCTTGCGATCAGGTCGCAGAACAGGCAGAACACCGCGCCCCCAAGAAAACAGGCCGGGATCACAAGGATCGGCTTTGCTGTTTTCAGAAGGCTTTTTGCAATGTGGGGAACTGCGATTCCAACGAAGGAGATCGGTCCTGCAAAAGCAGTAACACAGGCAGAGAGAATACTGGAAAGCAGGATCAGAAGAATCCGGAACAACTTGATATTTACTCCCATATTCTGAGCGTAAGTCTCTCCCAGCTGGTATGCGCTAATGGGTTTTGACATAAAAAATACGATCACCATGGTAATCAGTACCACCACGACCATTGTCCGCACATTGCCCCAGGTCATACCGGAAAAGCTTCCCAGAGACCAGTTGTGGAGGTTGACGATATTGGAATCGTCCGCAAATGTCACCACAAAATCCGTGATGGCTGAGCAGATGTAACCGATCATAACACCACTGATAACCAGCATGGACATGTTGTGGACTTTTTTTGCCACAAGGAGAACAAAGCCCATGGAAATCATGGAACCTGCAAAAGCAGCCAGGATCATGGCTCCGGAACCGATGGATACGGATCTGCTTAAAAGAAAGATCATCAGCAGTGCCACGATCAGCTTGGCTCCGGAAGAAATACCCAGTACAAACGGTCCTGCAATAGGGTTGTTAAAAAATGTCTGCAGCAGAAATCCGGATACAGACAATGCCCCACCCAGGATGATAACTGCCAGAATTCGCGGAAGACGGATCTCCCACACAATATTATAGGAAGTCTGATCTCCCTGACGTTTGAATATGATATTCAGGATCTCATTCACAGAGAGATGGATACTTCCGGAATTTACATTCCATATAAATAAAATTATCAGCAGTACTGCAAGAATCACAAATGAGATTCCGTATCGGACTGCACGTTTTCGGTCGTTCATTTTTCTGTATGTCTCCCTCCGTGTTTATTTATAGCAGATCAGGCGGATCTTCTCAATCCGCCCAATCTGTTTTCCTGGTTTTAATAGTATTTTTATTTATTTCAGACGATGCATATAGGTCAACTCATCCAGAGAATCATCGTCACTGGTAAGCATGGTGTGGATATCCTCGATCATAGTTCCAAGCCCCGTTGTCTCCTGGAAAAGATTTTTACCTGTACACCAGACATTGCCGTTCTTTACAGCCTTGAAATCTGCAAGAAGCTCGCTCTTGGAAAGAAGTTCATCTATAGTATTCAGCTCTCCGTCAATTGTGCTGTTGTAGATGATATAATCTGCATCTTTCGCTTTCGCGTAAAATTCTTCCATCTGCATATTCATGGTGGAAAGGGCATTATCATTCTCTCCTGTGTCTTCAGGGACATAATTGCCACCTGCAAGAGAAATCATCTCAGAAACATAATCTCCGCTCTTTCGCACATTTACTGCGCCTACAGAGTTGATATAAAAGAACGCTACGGTCTTGTCTGTCTTATCTGCTGTGAGAACTTTATCCAGCTTGTCTGTCTGCTCCTTGAAAACTTTTTCTGCGAGATCTTCTTTTCCAAGGAGAACTGCATAAAGCTTCATCCATTCCGTTCTTCCAAGCGGATGGCTCTCGTAGCTGGAACGCTCTACCATAACAGGGATTCCAAACTGCTCCAGTTTTTCCTGAACTTCCGGATTATGGTGGATCATGGTGGACTCGATTGCCAGATCACAGCCTTCATTTAAGATCAGCTCATAATCCGGTGCATTGTATTTGCCTGCATAGATCATCTTATTCTGTTCCATGGCATCCTTCGCTTCCTGGATATACCATCCGTCCTCTTTTGTGCCGGAAAGATTGATGCTGTCGATTCCGTCAATAGCGCGGAAAAGATCCATAGCGGAAGTTGCCACCATATAAATATGATCCAATGGCTGTTTCAGCACTGCGATATCACTGTCCAGGCCTTCCGGAGCTTCTTTTCCCTCCGGGACTACAAGAAACTGCCCTTCCTGATCAATGGTGATCAGTGCGTAACCGTCATCATAATAGTCCACATTGAACTCTTTCGCATAGGAAAGCTCCATACTGTGGTCAAAAGTAAGTCCCGGGATATCTGCAGGTGTATGCTCTTTTTCAGCTGCCTGTACGCCCAGTGTACAGCCCAAGATAAGAGCTATCGTCAGAAATATGTAGGAGATTATTTTTTTCATTTGTCTGCCTTTTTCATGCTTGAAGAATCAAAATTCAGGGTGTAGTCGATCTCATGAGGAGTGCTCATGGCCACTGTATCTGCAGTCACTTCCATCTCTGCATCAAAAACACTGACCGGAATTTCAAATGTAGAGTTTCCGTCTTTATTTACAGGCTCATATTTCTCACCGTCAACGATCATATAATCGTAATTCGGGCTGCTCCAGATGATGGTCGCTGTCGCTTCTTTGTCCTTGATCTCTACCTTTGCAGGAGATTCCACAGTTGCTTTTCCTGTACCGCCTGTAAGAGTTACTTCTGTCTCATAAATTCCGTCCTCAAGCTTCAGATCCTCCAGTTTCTTGCCATCGGATTTCTTGTCAGAATCATCGGTTTTTTCTGTTGCAGCATCATCTTTTACCGGATTCGTGATACTTACTTTATGGTCGTACCATTTACCTTTTTCACCCAGGATTGCTACGTCAAACTCCTCGTCAATGGCAGGTACCGGAATATCGAATCCGTACACCTCCTCCGTATAGCCGTCACTGTATTTTACAGTATCTGTGGTCGGCTCAATAATCTCTGCTCCATCTTTCTGAGCATCTTCAGCTGTTCCTGCAAACAGATTTACGATTTTTTTTGAAACCAGACTTACATGGATGGTCATCTTTCCATCCTTGACTGTAAGTTCTCCTTTTTTATCATTTGCCTCATTTACGTGGAACATGCTGCTGTCTGTGTCAAACTCAGCGGTGTAGACACCATCTTCCAGTGTACTCTCTTTATCTGCTGATGCATCCTTATCATCGGCAGTCTCTGCATCTCCACTGGATTCTGTCTTTGCAGAATCGCTTTCTGCCAGTACCGGCATGGAACCAAGCATCAGAGCAGATGCACTTACCATTGCAAGAAGAAGATTTACGTGACGTTTTTTCATGATTGTTTCTCCCTTCCATATGTGTTGATGTATCACTTTTATAATATAATGTTTTTCTATAATACAATGCTGGTTTATGTAGTTTCTTTATTTACAGCATTTCAGGAAAATGTTCCATAATAATTTTATGCAGCACTCTCCTGAATCGCTGTCTGCTCATTTTCATGCAATTATATCTGCATAAGAATCTGCCCGGAATACAGTCTTCCTGATTTTTCCGGGCAGTTGCATTTTTTTCATATATATCTGCACAGAGCGGACATCTGCATTCCGCGGTATGCGTTCATGCTGCTGTCACCTTGCAGATCTTATCTTTTTTATTCTGCAGAATCCTCAGCGGAATCAGCCTCTGTATCTGCTGCTGCGTCAGAATCAGCGGACTCATCAGAGCTTCCAAGAGAGTCGATAGCTGCCTTTGTATGGTCTACATAAATCTGCTCAACTGCTTCGACTCTTCCAAGTCCCTCGATCTGGCAGTCAACATTCTCAAAGTTTCCGGATGCTACAAACTGGCTCTTCCAGGAATCCTCATCATCACCAGCCATATCGTTGTTAGCATGGTCACCGGCAACAACCATCAGCGGACGGAGAACAACATTCTTGTATCCGGCTTCTTTAACCTTCTCAATAACTTTATCGCATGCTGTATCTTCCGGCTTACCTTCTACAGTACCGATGAAAGCGTTCTTAAATCCAAGATCTTCCATCTGTGTCTGCATCTGATCATATGTTACATTAGCTGTGTGGGATGTACCATGTCCCATGAATACAAATGCTGTACCAGCCTCAGCAGCTGCATCCATGCTGTCAAATCCGGCTTCTTTGCATGCTTCATCTGTAATAGCCTGAGCAACTGCTTTCTTGTCGTCATTGATAACAGTTGCATCATCTCCAACCTCACCAAGCATTGGCTCTGCAATTGCTACAGACTCAAATTTATCTTTATATCCATTAATAGCTTCTGTCATCTCATCATACTCAGCACCATGCATCAGATGGGTAGGCTGAACAACAAGATTCTTAACGCCGTTCTCTACTGCACGGTCAAGAGCCTGCTGCATGTTATCGATATTCTCACTATCTCTTGCTTCAACATGGTTGATGATGATCTGTGCTGTAAATGCTCTTCTTACAGACCAGTCCGGATAAGCTTTTGCAAGGGCATCTTCGATTCCCTTGACATCCTCAGCACGGCTGTCATTGAAGGAAGTACCAAAGCTTACAACAAGAAGCTCGTTCTCACCGATCTCATCCTGGTTACGCGGATCATCCTTGGAAGCATCTCCTGTATCACGTCCGAAGTAATCCGGATCAGCATTCTCGCCTTCTACCAGCTCTTTCTGTGCGTCTGTCAGGGCATCCCAAGCTTCTTTAGCTGCCTTGCAGTCCTCATCTGTTGTATCTGTTCTCTCCTGAACGTAGATCTTGTCGATCAGATCTGCTACATTATCAGCTGCTTTCTGATCTTCATCAGAAGCCTCTGTAGTATCAGCGTTCTCTTCTGTAGCAGACTCATCAGCTGCCATTGCTGTTGTAGCTGCACCCATGGAACATGTCATGGAAACTGCGAGCATCAGGGCTAACATTGTTTTTCTTTTCATTTCTTTTTGTCCTCTTTTCATGTATTTTCCGGTCAAATATATGTACAAAAAAACGGCTGCTCTCCGCGGCCGCTTGTCTTACACACAAGATTCTCTGCGCAATACATAAAAAGAAGTTCTGTATTGTTATGGAGAATGCAGATTCGTAAACCGCGAATCTAAAATCTCACAATAAGGCAGTTCTCCTGACTTGGTTCAACGCTGATTTCCCTTCCCGGTCTCCCAGTGGTTCTTAAAAGCAGCTTCCCTTTCACAGTGACGGTATCGTTCCGGATTCCCACCGGATTCTCTTTTGCACATCCTCTTCCGGATGTAACCTTATTGCTATAACATTTGTACATATTAATTCAACATGGATATTTACTTTTTACCACATAATAATCAAAATGTCAAGTTTTCTGTCATACTATTCCAGAATATCCGTTAAAATATTCCCGTTATTATCAGTCTGTTTTCAAAAATTCATGTACAATAAGCATACTTATTCGCCATATATGTTTTTTATTTATAATGTTCGTTTTCCCCATAAATCTGAGAAGCCCCTTCCTCACATTATTTCTGTATGTAAGGAAAGGGCTTCTCAGTCATTTATTTGTTGAAATACTCCTGTTCAAGATATCTCGCAACATAAATGCCACTGGCAGATGCGTGGGAAAGGGAATGTGTCACACCACTGCAGTCTCCTATAACAAAAAGACCTTTGTGACAGGTTTCCAGATTCTCATTGATCTCAACTTCCATGTTGTAGAATTTAACTTCAACACCATAAAGCAGAGTATCATCATCTGCAGTTCCAGGCGCGATCTTATCCAGTGCATAGATCATCTCGATGATACCATCCAGGATACGTTTTGGCATAACAAGGCTTAAATCTCCCGGTGTGGCAGAAAGCGTCGGTGTTACAAAACTCTCGTCTATACGTGCTCTTGTGCTTCGTCTTCCACGGATCAGGTCTCCGAAACGCTGAACCATAACACCGCCGCCAAGCATGTTGGACAGTCTTGCAATGCTCTCGCCGTATCCGTTGCTGTCGTGGAACGGCTCTGAGAAATGTTTGGATACAAGAAGTGCAAAGTTTGTGTTGTTTGTATGCTTTGCAGGATCTTCATAGCTGTGTCCGTTTACTGTGATGATTCCATTGGTGTTCTCATTTACAACAACACCTCTTGGATTCATACAGAAAGTACGTACCATATCCTCAAACTTCTCTGTTCTGTAAACGATCTTGCTCTCATAAAGCTCATCTGTCAGACGGCTGAATACTTCTGCCGGAAGTTCCACACGTACACCGATATCCACACGGTTGGAAAGTGTGGGGATCCTGAGATCTGTACATACAGACTCCATCCATTTACTTCCGCTTCGTCCTGCGGAAATAATGCAGTAAGTTCCCTCATAACTCTGGTCTCCCACCGTAACTGCATAGCCGTTTTCTGTTTTCTCCACTTTATCAACAGATGCATCAAAATAAAAATCCACATGGTCTTTCATTTTTTCATAAAGATTCTGAAGTACTATATAGTTGATATCTGTGCCCAGGTGGCGGACAGATGCATCCAGAAGATGCAGGCCATTCTGAAGACAAAGCTTTCGGATCTCACTGTTTGTAGTAGAGTAAAGCTTTGTTCCTTCACCACCATGCATCAGATTCAGTTTATCTACATACTCCATCAGTTCTGTTGCTGTATCTTTGCCAATGTGCTGATACAAAGTTCCGCCAAACTGGTTGGTGATATTATATTTTCCATCGGAAAAAGCTCCTGCGCCTCCGAATCCTTTCATGATGGCACATGTTTTACAGTGGATACAGGATTTTACTTTTTTTCCGTCAATTGGACATTTTCTTTTTTCCAGAGGATGACCAGCTTCAAAAACCGCGATCTTTTTTTCCGGATCATTATTCATCAGCTCATAGGCTGCAAAAATCCCTCCAGGACCTGCTCCTACGATCAGTACGTCATATTTCATAAATAAAAACTCCTTATCTTGTGTTTCCTGCTTTTATGTTTCTGTTTTCGCACAAACCCTGTTTATTCTACAACAAGTGCCTGAAAAAGTCACCTGTTTTCTCGTGTTTCGCAGACCTTTTTTCAGTTGCCGCAAAACCTTCTAATCCGGAGATTTTTTCCATTGGTTTCCAGGATGATCGCACCATTTTTCATTGTATATTCGATCTGGCTGCCACAGTCTTTCAGACGTTTGACCGTTTCCGGTGAAGGATGGCCGTAGGTGTTTGTTGATGAACAGGATATGATGGACAGCTCAGGTTTTACTTTCTTTAAAAACTCCTCTGAGGATGAATATCCTGAACCATGATGGCCGACCTTCAGACAGTCAATATCATTAAGACATCCAGCAGACAGCAGTTTTTTCTCAGTGTCTGCTCCGATATCTCCTGTAAAAAGCATCCGGAAATCACCGTAGGTAAGCTCCATGACCATCGCTTCCTCATTGACATCCTTTCCTCTGGCTGTGCTTTCCGGCCACAGGATCTCAAATGCTGCTGCTCCGGAGCGAATGATATTACCTGCATTTCCTGTCACTGTTTTTATCCCTGCTTTTTGTGCAGCTGAAGCAAGGTCTGTCCAGGCTTCCGGCGGTTCTGTCCAGCCCGGCAGTACAAGATAAGCAGCCCGGATAGTTGTGAGACCTTTTTCCATATATTCCAGAAGTTCCTGCACACCGCTTAAATGATCTTTGTCTGTGTGGGAAATAAAGATCCCATCCAGACAGGAAATTCCCATACTTTTCAGAGCCGGAAGAAGACAGTACCTTCCAAGCTCTGACTGACTGCTGCTTCCGCCGTCTATGAGATAGTGTTTGTTATCCGGTGTCCGGATCAGGATACCGTCACCCTGGCCTACATCCAGGCAGGTAATCTGCAAAGTTTGAGTTTTGAATGAATACCGGAACGATTGATTGCCCAGTGTTAGTATACTCAAGTTCAGGAGAACAATGCCCGATATACGAAGAATATGTTGTTTTCTGGATATTTTCGTCTGATCTGATTCCTTTATATACTGTCCGATAAGCAGGACAGCAACGAGTATCGCATAATATATTGTAATCTGCCAGATTTCCGGCTCACCGCCGATCCAGGTGCACCAGCGACTTCTTCCTGCCAGTTCACATAGCCTTTCATATAGAAATAAAAGCACTCTGGCAGGAAAAATCATCACTCTGCCTGTCGGAATACTGACAAAACCAAGAATCATTGCAGCCACACCGCCAGCAAGCACAACTCCCACGCTTGGAAGCACCGCAAGATTCAATATCAATCCTGCCAGTGATGCTTCCCCGAAAAATTTCAGCATCACCGGAAGCGTCACCAGCCAAAGGGCCACCGATTCACAGAAAACTTTCGTGCCTTTCCTCTTTGCTCCTGCGAGAGCGCAAATCCTTTCTGATGCAACACAAATTCCCAGAACACATCCAAATGACAGAAGAAATCCACTGTCCAGCAGATACGCCGGTGACTCTGCCAGGATCATCATGGCAGTGACAGACACTGCGCTTGGCATATCGTAGATCCTTCCTGTGATCCTGGCTCCCATCGCAATGAGAAACATGGTGACAGCACGCAGGGTAGACACACTCCCTCCTGTCATCATCCCATACTGCAGCATGACAGCCAGGGAAAAAATACCCGCAGGCCATATTCCAAATCCCACCCGTTTGATAAGTTTATAAAGTCCCATTCCCAGAATACTGATATGCAGGCCGCTGATCGCCAGAATATGTACGATTCCTGCCAGCTGATAACGCATCCGGATCTCCGAGTCCAGGCCTGTTTTCTCTCCAAGAACAATGGCTTCAAAAACAGGCGCATCTTTTCCTGCTGTATTTTCCAGGATCTGTCTGCATTTCTCCTTCACCATAAGCATTGCCTGATGATAGCCGGAATATGTGGATGTTTTTTTCAGAAGTACAGCTTTTTTCATGAAATAATAAATATGGCGGCAGGCGTAATACTGACTGCTGTCAAAACCGCCCGGATTTGTTGAGCCTTCCACTTCTTTCAGGATTCCTTTTACAAATATCTGCATTCCAGGCTTCAGCTCTTCTTCTTTTTTCAGAAATACTCTTACATTATTAATTGGAAATTTTTTTGAATGATAGATGAGATATGTTTTTCTCAGATAAACAGACTGGGAGAATTCTGTGTTTTCGTACCGTTCCACCTCCCCGCAGATTTCGGAACCTGGATGTGCTTTGATCCAGGACTGCACACTGGCAGGAAGGGGATTCCCCCTGATAAGAGGAATCCCCGCCAGATCCGCAATGCCAAGTACAAGCATCATCAGAAAACACAGAAGACACATTGGACGTCTTATCATATGTTTCTCCCGTATTATACTTTTTTGCTATCGGAACGATCAGTTCTCTTTCTTCTTTGCCGCTGAGCTGGCAAGAAAACTGTCATTCCATTCATAGAATTTATAAAGCTGCATATTTTTGCCAAAGGTTACTTCTTTGTTTCCCTCAATGGAAATCTCCACTTTATCCACTCCGGTGGCTGCGATCAGCGTATTTACAACGGAATAGACCGGTATCTCCTCGGAAACATTCAATGCATAATCCTGAAATACGGAATTGTAGTCCACATAACAGATACCATTGGCTCTTATCAGGGAAAGCACCTCCGAATTCTCCGGAATAGTAGGATAGTGATCTTTTTCCAGCGGACCACGCGCCAGCTGTTCCAGAACGACTGTTGCCTTGGGAAGATTCCGTCTGTAGCGAACACTTCTCTGTTCTTCCACCAGCTTATCGCCGTTTTTGTTGGTAAAATATAAGGTAAACGTGTCGTAACTGTACACATCGCCGTCAGAACCGGAAAACTCTACAAAGGTATCGCCGTTCATAGCTCCGACTTCATCACCTTTTGTATCTGTGAGAGGTTTTTTCCCCACATAAATCTCTACGTAATCAACTCCCGGAACCTGGATAAAAGTCTTCACAACTCCTGCTCTCACAAGAAGTTCTCTGGTGCGGGACATCTTGTTGTAAGCTTCATTAAACTCCAGGATTAACACGCCGTCATCAACAGTACAGGAAGAAATCTTAACGCCGTCAGGAAAAATGGAAGTTCCACCCTCTCTGGTCTCACGATTGTTCAGTCTCTCTGAAAAATCCTTAATCATCACTTCCGCAGTTTCTTTCTCAGGCATATAAGTTTCTTCTTTCAGCTTTGTTTCATCGCTGTTGATATAATAAAAACTGTACTTCTGCTCTCCGTTCTCATTTTTTCCCGAAAGGCTTATATATACCACCAGTCCCAGGAGAAGGCATGCAGCAGTCAGGCAGATGATCCAGATTGTTTTTTTCATGCTGTAACCTCCTAGGATGGGATATAGGACAGTGGAATCTTCACATTGAATGTAGTTCCCTCGCCTTCTTTACTCGATACTTTGATGGTTCCATGGTGCATGACAATGGAACTTCTGGTGATGGCAAGGCCAAGACCAGTTCCGCCGATTTCTCTGGAATGGGATTTATCCACGCGGTAAAAGCGCTCAAAGATCCTCTCAATGGAATCCTCCGGAATTCCAAGTCCGGAATCTGCTACTGTCACATAAAAATACTTGTGGTCTGCATCCAGCGTTACCCGAACCCATCCTTCATCTACATTGTATTTGATTCCGTTTTCCACAAGGTTGCTGATAGCAAGCGTAAACTTCACCTCGTCCACATCAGCTGTAACCGGACGGAAAGAATCCAGTATCAGGTCAATGCTTCTCTGATCCGCAATAGGTCGGAGACGCTTCAGGATATTCTCAAGAAGCTCATTGATGTTCATGTTGACAATGTTCATGTCTGCTGCTTTTTTGTCCATTTTTACAAGAGAAAGAAGATCTGTAATGATCTTGTTTTCACGGTCGATCTCCTCTGTAATATCAGAAAGAAATTCCTGATAAAGTTCTTCCGGCACGCCCTGCTGTCCTACAAGGGAATCTGCAAGGACTTTCATGGAAGTCATCGGCGTTTTCAGTTCATGGGATACATTGGATACAAATTCCTGTCTTGACTCATCCAGGATCTTCATTCTGGAAAGCATCTTATTAAATGCATCTGTGATCAGGGCTGTCTCTGTGTAATCCGGAACTGAGATCTCCTCGTTCTGGTAACCATCCGTAAGATCCTCAATGGCTTTTGTTACTCTTGCAAATGGCTTCACAAGGGCAGTGGATAAAAGATATCCCAGGAAGATGGCCAGAACTACAATAATTCCGATGATCAGGATTCCTTTCTGCTCCAGCTCACGGATGGTGGCTGTTACTTCACTGGATGAGGCCATGATCATCATAGCTCCCTGCACCTGATTCACCTCCGGGCTTTTTACCGGGACAGCCAGAACAATCTTCTGGCTGTCAGAATCGTAGCGATAGGCATCCTCTCCCTTAAAGCAGTTCACTACTTTCTGGGATACAAGAGTCCTGCCTTCATCTACACCGTAAGTATCCTTGATAATTCTGAAGTCCCTGTCCACAATGAGAATTCTTCCCCCATAGATATTAGACAGCAGCTCCAGTTTACTGTTTACTGTCTGCGAGCTGGAGTCATTCAGGTAATTCTCTTTGATCAGCAGGTCGCACATGATGTCGCAGATATTTTCCATACTCTGCACACGGTTGGCAATGGCCCGGTCTTCATAATTGGCGATCACCATTTCCGTAACAATGACACTTGGTACGATTCCCAGTATGATCAGGATTATCATGATACGAAAGCGAAGACTTTTGAAAAATTTTCCGCTTTTTTTGAATTTCATGGGTTATGCCTGGAAATAGTAGCCCACACCCCATTTGGTGTGTACATATTTTGGCTCACTGGGATTGGCCTCGATCTTTTCTCTTAAACGACGGATATGTACATCTACAGTACGCACATCACCCGGGTACTCATAGCCCCATACAATATTCAGAAGATTCTCTCTGCTGTATACTTTATTCGGATTGAATACAAGGAGTTCCAGAACATCGAATTCCTTGGCTGTCAGGTTGATCTCTTTTCCTGAGATAAACACACGGCGTCCTTCACAGTCCAGCTTCAGCTCCCCAACTTCAACAGTCTTGGCTTTTTCTTTCTTATCCTGGCTGTTTCCTGCACGGCGGATAATCGCTTTAATACGGGCTTTAACTTCCAGAATATTAAAAGGCTTGGTCACATAATCATCTGCTCCGTATTCCAGGCCCAGAATCTTATCCATGTCTTCTCCTTTTGCGGTAAGCATGATGATCGGGACATTGGAAAACTCCCGGATCTGTTGGCATACCTCAAGACCATCCATCTTGGGCAGCATCAGATCAAGAAGAATAATATCATATTCTCCTGCCTTCGCCTTCTCCAGAGCTTCCTCTCCATCATAGGCGCAGTCTACTTCCATTCCATCCTGCTCCAGACTGAAGCGGAGTCCTTTGACAATCAGTTTCTCATCGTCTACTACCAATACTTTCCTGCTCATTTAACGCTCCTTATTCTATTGCTATTTTATCCTTGATCTTCTCATAGGTTCCTTCTTTGATCCCCGGGACATTCATAATGTCTTCTATGGAGGTAAAGGGGCCGTTCTCTTCCCTGTAGGCGATAATTGCCAGGGCCTTGGACTCCCCTACTCCTGTGAGAGTGCTAAGCTGTGATACATCAGCTGTGTTCAGATTGATCCTCTGGCCGGCCTGAGTGGTTCCTGTACCGTCGGCAGTATTGTCAGCAGCAGTTCCAGTCTGAGCAGTTCCCTCCTGTACCACTCCGTCCTGTGCAGTTTCATCCTGAGTCAGCGGAATCGTCTGGCTGTCCACTTCTTCCTGGGTCGGCACATAGATCTGCTGTCCGTCGGAAAGACTCCTTGCACGGTTCAGATAGCTTGCTGCTGCCCCCGGAAGATATCCTCCGGCTTTCTCGATGGCCTGAAATACACGGCTGTCTGATGAGAGCTCATAAACACCGGGATTCACTACTGCACCACAGACATCTACGTAGATGGTCCGGGAGACAGGCTGCTGTATAGCCGAGGATTGATCCGATTCTGTTATTTCGGCTTTCTTCTTCGAAATACCTTCTGACTCTGTAGAATCCGGGCTAGTCTCTGATGCCAGATCCGTTCCAGCTAACGATGCTTTTCCACTTTCCGTGTCCTTCAGCTCTTTTTGTTCCACATCCGCAGTCTCTCCACTCTCTTCCTGCTCCAGTTCTTTTTCCAGAAATTCTGACTCCTCATTCTGACAGCCTGTCAGTCCTGCCAGGGTCAGGAACATGATCACTGAAAAAATAAGCTGAACACTTCTGATATTTAATTTCTTTCTCATGGTATGGTGGTCACTCCTTTCCGCATGTGCAGCGGTAAGTGTTCCCTTACTCATACAAAACCATATCTTATTTTAACGAAATATTACAAATATTACAATACTAATATTTTATTTCCATTTGAAAATCACCACACCGGCAATGCAGATCAGCATTCCCAGAAGTTTTCTCCACTGAAAATCTGCTTTTTCCACGCCGAAAATCCCAAGCAGTTCTATAAAATACGCAACGGCCATCTGGGAGATCACGATCAGCATAACTGCCCGTGCAGGGCCTAAACTGCTCATACTCTGGATCACAGTTATGGTGATAAAAGCCCCGATCAAACCGCCAAGAAGTGTATATTTATTCTCCACCTGCCACAGCGCACCAATGCTTTCCCTCCCTGTAAAAAGCCACGCAGCAACGCACACCAGAAATGCAGAAAACTGTACCCAGCCAGTTGACACCCACAAACTGGTCTGTTTTGTTACATTTGTGTTAAATACTCCCTGGATGCTCATCAAAGCCCCTGAAATCAAAGCTGACAGAAATCCCCACATAAAAAAATCCCTCCCTACATACATATACAGTTACATCCTTTCAGCAAATCTGCCGCCGGAAAAAGGCGCTGCATGTTCTGCAACGCCTTTACGGTTTCTTATAGTTTATGTGGTTTTTGTGAGATTATGCACATACATCTCTTTTATTTTTCTGAGATAGATCCTGCCGGAAAAAGCGATATGTGGGAGATCATAGAATCTGGCGGTTTCCGGGCAGATGGAGCGGTAGAGGGGATCGGCTATGATGATCTTTGCAGTTTTCAGTCTTTCTTCCATGGCCTCTTCGCCCTGGATTGCCTGATCCCCTTTGCGGAGAATACCTTCTGTAATTTCCAGTGGACAGAGAAGCTGAACTTTTTTTTCATATTTATGCTCTATGGCCGCTGCCAGGGAACCCATTGTGACCGGTTCACCGATTACTGTAATGTCAGGCTGGACTGGTTCTGTGGAAATGTAGATCACCTGATCCGGAGTAACTTTCCAGAGATCAGAAGTTTCCCTGCCGCTCCGACATTCTCCCGTATCTTTTTCCACCACCTGCATAAGTGCATCAGAAATTTTTTCCACATATCCATCCACCGGTGTTCCCACAAGGAATGGAGTTCCGAATTTCTCCCTCAGCACATTTGCTGTAGGAATTCCCACAGAAGATACCACAAGATTCACATCTGCTTCGCCGGCCTTGGACAATGTTTCCAGAGTATCCCCCATCGCCCAGGTGGAAATGATCTCCCAGCCACAGTCTTCCAGACGTTTTTTCATAATATCTACTATGGACTGCGGGCCGAAATCCAGGGGAGTTACACCCAGAAGATTTAATTTCCATCTGCTCTCTTCTGACTTTATTTCCTCACATTTCACAGATTTATCTATACTATCGGGGATTTTTTCATCATCAGTTTTTATCAGCTGTCCAGATCCTCCCTTGTTCTTCTCATCTCCTGCTCCTGTAAAATACTTCGCGATCTCTGCCAGCGCAATCCCTGCACCATACACATAATCATGCATTCCACTGGTTGGAACGGAAAAAGCCGGAATTCCCGTCCCCACTGTCAAAGCCCTGGCAAGTCCCGGAAAATCAGTTCCATTCATAAAAGGAATCGGTGAACTGGCAAGGGCAATAAATTTCGGCTGCAATTCTTCTGCCGCTTCCTCGATATCATGAAGAAACTTCTCATCATTTCCCATGATCGCATCAATATCCGTCAGCCCCGAAATAAAGATCAGGCTGTCCTGATTGTACCATCTGATCTCATCGTGAGTATTATAAGTAGAATTACATCCGGAAGGATCATGCATCACTGTCATTCCCCCAAGCTCATACAAAGCCGAGCACACGCCGGACACATCCGCTGTATAAATTGGTATGATTCGATATGCCTGTCTCATAAGCAGCTTTCGCACCCCCATCCTTTTCGCACGATCAGATCTTCCGGATCTTTTTCCGTTCCAAATGCTTCGATCATCAGCTGAACAGTGTGACGTATTCCGTCAAAACCATAAAGCCCTCCGCCCTGAACCATATTTACAAAATTCCTGCTTCCTGTGAACCAGGCTGCTTTCTGGCCAATGGCAAGGATCTTGTTTTCAGAGCATCGTGTTCTCACGCGCATCTCCGGCCGGATCGTTGAGATCAGCTTCAGCTCCGGAACATTTTCTTTCAGCCAGAAAAAAATTTCTTTTTCCTCCGGACTGATACTGTCCAGATAAACGCACTCTACTTTGAATCCATGAGTAAGAAGAAGCTTTGCCAGCCCCAGCGGTCTTGGATGAAAAAGATAATCCAGTGCGACCGGGGTATCTCCGATGATCTCCTTCGCATGGGAAAGAACCGCCTCACAGGATTGGATCTCTTTTTCTATATCCAGACCTGTAATTCCCAAAATTCCCTCAGAATGGCTTTTATCCTCATTCCCTGCTTTTCGCACAAGCTTTTCATTTGTCTGCGACTTCTTTAACATTTCCAGAGCACTAACAAGCTGCCTCTCCTGCTCCTGTATCTCCTCATAATCAAAACTTCCCGGCAGGTACAGAAAAGGCCGCCCAAGTCTTTCAGCCTGCTGCTGCACTCCGAATTTCCCTGCCGGGTAACAGTCAATGATCAGGCTTCCTTCTCCCAGTTTCTGATACTCTTCCCATGTTTCACAGGCAGCAGTTTCCCGAAGCGCAAACCCGTTTTGCTCTGATATCCGTCTGATATCCGAAGTCTTATCCAGCACAAAATCGCTTCCCAGAAGGGTTACACATCCCGGATCAGCCTCGGTTTCCGGCACTGCATCATACATGGCATGTCTCAGTTTCTGGTCTGGTGAAGGCCCGTTTTTCTGCATGATCGGGTCCATAAAGCACCGCATGAAAAAAATCTCCGGAAAACGGTTTTCCAGTTCCCCATAGATCCGGTCCAGATCACTTCCCAGAAAATGATGCAGGCACACTGTAAAAAGCAGCACAGCTTTCGGCTTCTTATGCAGACGGTTCAACACATCTGTCACACCTTCAATAGTCACATCCTCCAGATTTCCCCCAAGAAGGTCCCTCTCCTCCACGATCACAAAGGAAAACCGCTCTGCCGCATTCATCTCCGCTGCCGTCAGCACAACACCCCGCATGCAGTTATCTGCGCAGACATAGATCTGCTGTGCCTCCGGAACCAGCATTCCTGTATGTACAATATTCCAGTTTCCATGGGCAGGAGAATTAAATTCCAATCCCGCCTGAAAAGGTGCCGGAAAAGAAGCCTTCCCTATCGTTACCTCTGTTTTCTCCGGAATCACCCTGCTTCCAACTCTTTTTAACATGACCCCGCCTCCCTGCATGCCGCCAGAATCTCTTCTGCCAGTATACGGTACTCTCCTGCCATCTCACTGTCCGGATAACATTCCAGAAGAGTTTTTCCCAGTACTTCTGCTTCCGGCACCAGATCACTTCGTGAAAGAGTCCCTATCACTTTCGTATGAAAATCTTCTGCCAGCTCCTGCACTTTTTCTTCTTCCTGCGGCACATTCCGTCGGTTCAGGATAATTCCGCCAAGAGATGCGTATCCTCTGTTCCGGAAGTTTTCCACTGCCATGGCAATATTGGCACCTGCATGGATGGACATATTTTCGCCGGAAGTAATGATAAATACTTTATCTGCATATCCCTTTCGCATTGGCATGGAAAAGCCGCCACATACAACGTCTCCCAGTACATCGTAGAGAACAATGTCCGGCTGATAGGTTTCATATGCCCCTGTCTCCTGAAGTTTTTCCAGAGCTGTGATGATCCCACGACCAGCACATCCAAGTCCCGGGACAGGTCCTCCGGCCTCTACGCATACCACTCCACCGTAACCGATCTGTATCATGTCTTCCAACTTCAGATCCTGCCTTTTTTCATTATAAAGATCCAGGACTGTAGGTGCTTCTTTTCCATGACGGAGCAAAATAGTGGAATCCGCCTTTGGATCACAGCCGATCTGCATCACTTTCATTCCTTTTTCTGAAAGAGCTGCTGCCACATTGGATACTGTTGTGGACTTACCGATGCCACCCTTTCCATATACTGCGATTCTGATCATTTTTTCTCCTCCGCCTTTGTGATCACATTAGAATATGCTGTTTTTGCAGAAACACCTTTCAGCCGTCCGATCTTTCCGGATAAAGAGCTGATCACATCCTGCGGGGCATCAATGGCAATGCTGATGATGTTGATACTTTTTTCCCGGTAGGGGATCCCCATTCTTCCGATAATATATTTTCCCGCTTCGTGAAGTAAATGGTTGATATCATCGATTACGTCGTTGTTTTCCACAATGATCGAGATCAGTGCCACTCTTGTCTCCATAAAAATCAAATTCTCCTTTCTGCCGGCATATTACAGAAACGTTCCGGACGTACGTCTGTATATCTACGATCATCTTCCCTGTACTTCATGTCCTGACACGATTCAGCAGATCCTAGGCAGCAGTTCTCCGCCAGGCTGCGGAAGAAGTGCCTGTGTTCCGATCTCTGTAGTCATGACAACTTTTCCCGGCTGATCATCTGTAACTTCACCGATAATGGCTGCGTCTTTGGAGTACGGACATTTATGCAGTGCTTCCACGATCTTCTCTGCCTCTGATTTCGGAGCCATGATGACCATGCGGCCTTCACATGCCAGATAAAGAGGTTCCAGGCCAAGCATACCGCAGACACCTTTTACCTCAGGAGCTACCGGCACTGCTGCCGCATCCAGCCGGATTCCCACATTACTCTGTCCTGCGATCTCATAGAGAACAGTTCCCACACCACCTCTTGTTGCATCACGGATCACATGGATATCATGTGTTGCATCCATCACTTCTTTTACAGTTCCCCAAAGTGGTGCACAGTCGCTTGTCACATCCGCATCAATTCCAAAATCTTCCCTGGCAAGAAGAATGGTACAACCGTGTCTTCCCACATCGCCGGTAACAATAATGGCATCTCCTGGTTTTGCAAGCTCACCGCCTACCTGGACTCCGTCCTGGATCTCTCCCATTCCGGTGGTAGTGATAAATACGCCGTCAACCTGTCCTTTTCCCGCAACTTTCGTGTCACCGGAAACAATCCGGACACCTGCTTCTTTTGCTGTTTTTTCCATTGCGGACGCGATCTCCTCCAGTTTTTCCATTGGAAAACCTTCTTCGATCACAAATGCACAGGTGAGATACATTGGCTTCGCTCCCATACATGCAAGATCATTGACAGTTCCGCAGATAGAAAGTTTACCGATATTTCCCCCTGGAAAAAATGCCGGCGATACAATAAATCCGTCTGTTGACACAGCCATTTTTTCGGTCGGCGGAACAAGAACTGCCGCATCATCTGCAGTGAGATCCGGGTTTGCAAAATGTGCTTTAAATACTTCATCGATCAGTTCCGAGGTCTGGCGGCCTCCGGCACCGTGAGCCATGGTTACTGTTTTATTGTCCATAATTGTCATCTTCTTTCTATGATATTAATTTCCATACATAAAATACGCAGAACATGCTCCCTCATTTGACACCATACATGCTCCTACCGGATGCTGCGGGGTACAGACTTTTCCAAATACTTTACAATCGGATGGCTTACATTTTCCCTGGAGCACATCGCCGCAACGGCAAGCCGGATTCGGTTTGCCCTGGATCGGCGGCACTGCATATTTTTTTCTCGCGTCAAAATTTTCCCATTCTTTTTTTAATACAAGTCCTGAGCCCGGTATCACGCCAAGCCCCCTCCATTCGGAATCGCAGGGTTCCATCAGCTCTTCCATCAGCTTCTGTGCCTCCGGACTTCCCTCTTCTTTCACCACACGTGGATAACAGTTCACAAAGAACGGCTTCCCCTCCTGAAAACGTACCAATGCAACAGCCAGTGCAGTTAACAGTTCTTTCGCAGTAAAACCTGCCACCACACCACTGACTCCGTCCTCTGCCAGCTGCTCACAGAGTTTTGTTCCTGTGATGGCATTTACATGTCCGGGATAAAGAAATACATCTGCGCTTCCTTTTAACGCCTGATATGCCTGAGGCATGGTTTTGTTTGCCACAAGAAGGGAGTAATTGGTAAGCCCGTCCTCTCTTGCTTTTTTTACGGAAAGGCATCCTGCAGGCGTGGTAGTCTCAAAACCTACAGAGAGAAATACCACCTGTTCCTCCGGGTGCTCTGCTGCATATTTTTCCGCATCAGCAGGGGAATAGACAATACGGATCTTTGCACCTTCTGCCCTGGCATCTGCAAGGCTCTTTTTTGTCCCCGGTACTCGGACAAGATCTCCAAATGTACAGATCGTTGCCTTTTTCTCCAGAGCAAGATATACAGCCTCATCAATAAATCCTACCGGAGTCACGCACACCGGACATCCTGGTCCGGAGATCAGTTCCACCTGGGGTGGAAGAAGCTTACGGATTCCCAGACGGAATATCTCATGGGTATGGGTTCCGCAGACTTCCATGATCCGCACAGGCGGCCCCTGATAACCTTCTATGATCCCTCGCGCTGTTTTTTTCTTTTCTTCCATTACAGCAGTTCCTCCATCAGCTGGTCTGTTTCCTCTTCGTCATCATCAGTGATCTTTGCAATGGCAACGCCAGCATGTACCATTACATAATCACCTGGCTCCAGGTCACCCAGGAGCTGTGCGGAGACTTCACGCTTCGCACCTCCTGCATCCACAACAGCTGTTCCGTCACTGATCTTTACTACTTTTGCTGATAATCCTACACACATATTTGCGCCTCCTATCGTGTATTTCTGTTCAGATATGCCATCCCATATGCAGCCTGTCCCAGCGCGATTCCTCCATCATTTGGCGGGATCAGGCTGTGCTTCAGAACCTGGAAGCCTTTTTTATGAAGGCCTTCGTCCACCAGTTCCAGAAGCAGTCTGTTCTGGAAAACACCGCCGCTTAATGCTGCTTTGCGGATTCCTGTCTGACGCTTTGCCTCCTCGCAGGCTGCAATGATCTGCGCTGCCAGTTCTTCATGAAATTCACAGGCAAGTTTCCGCGGATCCTCTCCTGCAAGTCTGCTTTCTGTCAGATGGCGAACGATTTCACCAGTGTTTAAAATAAATTTTCTCAGATTCTCCGGGGCATCCTCACTATTCTTTGCGAGATCTACTAAGTTGCCGGGGGCTGCCAGATTATCCGTTTCTGGATTCCTCTGCGGACTTTTTCTCCACTCTTCCGCCGCAAACTCCAATGCCGTGGATGCCTCCCCCTCAAAGGTAGACGCTTTCCGGATTCCCAGGATCGCGCTGACTCCGTCAAAAAGTCTTCCTGCACTGGTGGAGGTCACTGCATTGATCTTTCGCTGCGCCATTGTCACCAGAACCTTGCATTCCTGTTCTGTACAAAGTCCGAGTTTTCGGACAGTAGATAACGTTTCTTGCAGACTTCCTGTATTCTGCCAAATCAGGGAAACTGCAATACGCCAGCCTTCTTTTGCTGAAATATCGCCGCCCACCTGGGCAAAAGGCTGAATACTTCCAAGTCTTGTAAATCCCTGATAATCTGCCAGCAGGATCTCTCCACCCCAAATGGTTCCGTCCGTTCCATATCCTGTTCCGTCAAAAGAAACTCCGATCACTTTTTCCTCACAGTCATTCTCAGACATACAGGATAAAATGTGCGCGTAATGATGCTGCACTTTCAGAACAGGAAGCCCTATTTCCTCTGCTACTACTGTAGAATTATATTTCGGATGAAGATCACAGACAACCACCTCAGGCTGAACTTCCAGAAGAGTTTCCAGCCGTCCCATCGTTTCTTTCAGGGCTTTTACAGTCCGAAGATCTTCCAGATCCCCCACATATGGGGATGGATAAAAGCGGTTGTCCACACCAATGCAGAAAGTATTCTTAAGCTCTCCACCTGCTGCGATCACCTGTCCGCTCCATGGTGTGGAAACCATAAACGGAAGCGGTGCATAGCCACGGGAGCGGCGGATCATATATGGCTTCCCTTTATAAAAATCCATCACCGAATCGTCTGCCCGGATGCGGATCTTCCTGTCATGAGAAAGAATACAGTCACATAAGTGTGAAAGTTCTTCCACTGCTTCCTCATCATCCCGACATATCGGAGCTCCGGATGTATTACCGCTTGTCATAACGAGAAGTTCCGGCATCTGGATTCCATCATCATAATGAAAAAGTAAAAGCTGAACCGGTGCATACGGAAGCATTACACCAACTTTCGGATTTCCGGGAGCGATACTCTCACAGAGTTCCGGATGTTTGTCATACCCTGTCCCATTCACTTTTCCTGTCTTATCCAGCAGCAGGATCGGTTTCTGATGCCCTGTAAGTATCTTCTCCTGTTCTTCACTGACTTCGCAGATGGCTTTCACTGTCTCAATATCCTGTGCCATAACCGCAAATGGTTTCATTGGGCGGCGTTTCAGCTTTCGCAGCCGTTCCACTGCCGCCTGGCTTGTGGCATCACAGCAGAGATGAAAACCCCCTATTCCCTTGATCGCTGCGATTCCGCCGGAAGCGATCACTCGCCTTGTCTCAGTAATTGCTTCTCGTCCCCTCTCTTTTTTTCCGATAAGATACACCTCGGGGCCGCAGTCGTTACAGCAGACAGGCTGTGCATCATAACGTCTGGTGTCCGGATCATTATACTCGTCTGCACAGGACGGACACATGGGAAATTCTTTCATGCTGGTCCGCTCTCTGTCATAAGGAAGGGAATCCAGGATCGTCAGTCTCGGCCCGCAGCAGGTACAGTTGATAAAAGGATGCAGATACCGCCGGTTTTTCGGATCAAACATTTCCTCTTTGCACTCATCACAGATAGCAATATCCGGCGAGACAAAAATCTCGCCCTTTGTCTTTTCACTTTCAATAATATCAAACTGCCCAAACTCCGGCGCATCTTCCACAGGCTCTACAAGAAGCTTCAGGATCGCCGCACGCTTCGGCGGTTTCTCCTCGATATCTGAGATAAAACCATCTACGTCTCCCTCTTTTCCCTGGGCAAAAATCTCCACATAAGGTCCCTTGTTAGAAACGCTTCCACGGATTCCCCTTGCCATGGCATGTCTGCTCACAGTAGGGCGAAATCCCACTCCCTGGACGATCCCGTAAACACGGACCATTTTTGTAATTTCACGCTCCATATATTTCTCCGTTCCCTGTTATTTACCGGCACTTCCCGGACACTGCAAAATGCACAGCATCTTCAAATTCTCCTGCAAATCCAGGCACCATCCGCTTCATGCACGGATCTGCAAAGATCACATCAAAACTGCCATTCTCCACCAGTTCAATGTAATCGTCTTCATCTCTCAGAGATACATCCCCTTCCTCAAGAAGATCCTTTTCCATGGAAAACCAGCTGGCCACAGTAACTTCTGCATCTTCGTCATGCTCCCGCACCACATCTCTTATGGAATTTGCAATCACCTGCTGATGCACTATGAGAACTTTTTTCCCCACATGATCCAGCTCCGGCATCAGCTCATCCACAAGCGGATAACCAACTTCATAAGGCGTTCCAAAAGACTTTTCCAGATACTTCGCGCATTCCAGTGCTGCCGGAGAAACTACGATATTACGCTCTGCAGAGGAAGCTTTTTTTATCTCGTCCAGACCGTCACCCATTCCATAACAAACCGCTTTCAGTCCCTGCACACGGAATTTCTCCCGGATCTTATCTGCCGCCCCAGGATCACTGACATCCTGGGGGGTCATTCCCAGGATTCCGATCTTTCCAGTCTCTACAGGCAGCTTTTCTCTGGCAAAAGCCTTAAAAAGCTCCACATAAGCTTTTCGTTCGCCCACATCATAAAGTTCCATTCCGTCCGTATCCACAGTCAGAACAGGTAGTTCTGTCCTTTTCTCGCACATACGCTTCAATGCCTGATAATCCGTTCCGATCACTGCCGGCACCGGTGTTCCGATAATCGCTGCAAAACCTGCTTCTACTTTCTCTGCCGCGTCCACAAGCTTGGCCACCAGCCTGTCATCACGCCCCAGGATGGCATCCATATCCCGAAGTCCTGCACTGAACACCGCACTTTTCCGTTCAAACCACCTTGGCTCGTCAAAACCGCAGACATTTCCTGTGCATCCACCCGCATCACAGATCACAATGATCCCGCCAAGTTCATACAAAACCGACACTGCGCCCGACTGATCCGGTGCGAAAGGTGTCAGATATTTTCGAAGTCCTCTCATTCTTTTTCCCCCTTCACCGTTGCTGTCAGCGTCTCAAACAGCCTTCGCGCGCCTGCATAGCCGTATGGCTGACGATCCTGATTCCACACTGCATTTGGCTGATCCTGATGATAATAGCCTGCATCCTTTCCTATTGTAATATTCACGCCGCTTGAAACCGGATCATAATACAGCATGGTAGGCTCCATATTGGAAAAAACTCTGGTCTTCGGGCTCAATTTTGCCAGATTCCGTATGTATACAAAATTCTCAGCAGTAATGGTTCCGTAAATCTCCGGCACTTTAAATCCATATCTCACCAGTGCAAGTCCCAGCTCAAACGGATCTCCGTTCATGCACTCTCCCACTGCAAAAACCGCATCCGGACAGGCTTCCCGGAACTGTTCCACTGCTTCCAGTGCTTCTGCCTTATACTTTTTCTGGTCAAAAGCAACTCCAAGAACCTGCCCAAGTGCACGGTACTGATTCTCGATCTTATCCACCTGGTAAAGTCTTCGAAGCTCAATAAACGGAATCTTCAGCCGGTCATGAAAATCCTCCGCTGCGAACCTGGCTTCCGGGTGCAGCACCAGGTTAAAATTAGCCTGGGACATCGTCTGATACTCTTCGTAATCCCTGCATCTGGAAATCTCATGAACAGTCTTCACCCCGGCCTGATGCAAAAGCTCATAAAGCTCACATTCATCCACTAGCGGAGAAAAAAATCCAAGAAGATTGACCACATTTCCTTTTTTCTTCTGCGGTTCCAGAAGAGAATACAGAGACTGCCGTACATGGACCATCGGCGGCTTTCTGCCCTCACGGGTCAGTGCATACATATAGCAGGGACGCACCGGAATATCCACTTTTTCCTCTGCTTTTCGACAGACACGCTCCATATCCGTTCCCAGAAGCGCATCCACGCAGGTGATGCAGATCATCACAACAGAAGGCTTTTTCTCACAGCAGTCGCAGATCTCCTTTACTGCCTTTGGGATTTTTTTCAGATGACGGCCAGTAACAATATCCGTCTCATCCATCATCAGGTAAAAAAATCTGTCATTGTATTCCGGCATGGAACTGATAAGAGATGTATTTCTGCCACAGCATCCTGGTGCCACAATGAGCATAATAGAGTCCGGCACTGCAAGCCCTGCACGCTTCACGCCGAATCCTTCTGCACCTGGCGAATTAAATGCCAAAGTTGCCGGAGAACTGTAGATCAGATGCTTCCCCGAGATCATCTGAGGCGGAATCGCTTCCAGCCCGTTCCGGGCCAGTTCTTCCACTGTTGCAAAATATGCTTCCTTTTTCATACGCCCTCCTTTTTATCCGAATCTGTTTCTGAAACAGCGATGACTTTCTCTGCTGCATTTTCTTCTGCAGCTTCACCATCACTTTCCAGCAGCTTCCGCGCCAGCGCAAAAAATTTCTCACTGATCTCAGAACTCTCATCTCCCTCAATCACGGTCTTTCCCTGATCCTCCCAGCGGATGATCTCGTCGCTTCTTGGAATCTCACCGACAATAGGAATATTACTTTTCTCTGCAAAAGCCTGCACTTTCTCAGTCTCATTTTCCACATTCCTGTGGTTCAGCACGATTCCGAAGATTCTTGCATAGCTGCGGTCCTCAAAATTCCTCACAGCACTGGAAATGTTATTGGCCGCATAAAGTGCCATCTTCTCGCCCGATGTAACGATCAGGACTTTTTCTGCATATCCCTCCCGGATCGGTGCTGCAAAACCGCCACACACCACGTCACCAAGCACATCATAAAGTACAACATCCGGCTTCCAGGTCTCAAAAAGCTTCAGATCTTCCAGAAGCTGAAAAGTTGCGATAATTCCTCTTCCTGCACATCCAAGCCCAGGTGTCGGCCCACCCGTCTCAATACAGAGAACACCGCCAAAACCCTCTTTTGAAATATCTTCCAGTCTCTCCGGCTCCTCATCTTCTTCCCTCATATAATTCATTACCGGCCGCAGCGGTTCCCCGCCCAGCAGATTGATAGTAGAATCTGCCTTTGGATCACACCCTATCTGTATCACTCTTTTTCCCATGGCTGCAAAAGCTGCCGCCAGGTTGGAAGTCACTGTGGACTTTCCGATGCCGCCTTTTCCGTATATTGCTATCTTCAGCATATAATCCTCCCTTACAGAATACTTCCGCTCCCACAAAATTTTTTCATAAAAAAAACTCTTCCACGCACAAGATGAAAGAGTCCCGTATTCCACTCACAAAGCATAGTCAATCGGATAAAATCATCCGCATTCACTATGCTGCTCTGCACCGAATAGCTGCTTCACAGTTGATTCAGTTAAACTGTGCCAGATGAACAACGATTCCCGCTTGGATATTCCTTGCCGTCAAAGTATGCTGCCTGATGTATTCTGCTTTCATAACACGTCATTCGGATAGAAAGAATTTTTTTCATTCCGTCTGAATTTTTCTGTTTTTATTATACAATGGCGTTTATTAGTGAGTCAATTGCAACTCTGACTTTTCATACAAAAAAAGACCTCTTGCCGAAATATTTTTAAGCATTTCGACGAGAGGTTCTTTCTCTGATCTGCTGGAGCGGATACACTCCGGCTTTCTTATTATCTGCTGAATTCCTACTGAATAGAAACCACGTGATATCCTCGATCCTCAACGACCTTCTTCAGCTCCTCGTTGGAGATCTCTCTGTCGTAGGAAACCACTGCCTCACCCTTTTTCAGGCTTACTTTTGCTGCTGCACCATCAATACGGTTGATGGCTCTTGTGACGCTGGCCACACAGTTTTCACAGTGCATTCCTGTGATCTTCAAGGTCTTCTCACCAAGCTTGGTTCCATCCAATTTTTTCTTCGGGATATCCGGCTTTCCAGCACCGCCGCCACAGCAGGCACCTTCGCCTTTCATGTGTTTGTATGCGCCTTTTCCGGCAAATACCATAATAATGAGAACAACAATGACGACAATTGCATTTGCCATGATAATTCTACCTCCTGGTTACTTATGCATTCCACTGCAGCCTGTGCAGCCGGAACAATGACCGGAGCAGCCACCTGTGCAGCCGCCTGTACGTGTATTACCTGCACAGCCGACACAGCTGAGCCCCTGTTTCTTTCTTGAATAGAGATAACTGATCACAAATACACCATATGCGATCACAAGTGCCAGTACAATAATATCCGCTATCATACTCATATCTGTCACCCTTTCTTTCGCTGTACAGCCTGAGAATTGCTGTCAGCCTCTGATGAATACTTTTGTAAAAAAACTCCCATATTTCTTCAGGCTTATTATAGCACAGAAGACCAGGTATTTACATCCCCGGTCTCCTGCATTTCTTATCATTTCAGCTGTTCTTACAGCATCATTTCAAAGCTATCATATGTACCGGATCGTTACTGTATGACCGGTTTTCAATTACTCTGCTGCCTGTACAGATCTCTTTGTAACATCGTTCTGGTTCTTGTACGGATCTGGTCTGAACAGAAGGAAGAGCAGGATCACTGCAAGGATCAGCGCTACGATCGTTCCGATTCCAAAGGAGCCGGCACCTGTGACAACAAGACCGATCTGGTATACACAAAGTGTTACAACATAAGCAAAAATATTCTGGAAGAGAATTGCAAACCAGAACCATTTTCTGGACTGCATCTCATGTGCCATTGTAGAAATAGCTGCAAGGCACGGAGAGTCAAGCAGGTTGAACAGCAGGAAAGAAAATGCTGCTACTGCTGTCGGGAACCATGCTTTGATAGCTGCACCAACGATCATGGTATCTTCTGCATCATCACCAGCTACGTTTGCAAGAACACCCATTGTACTGACGATGGACTCTTTTGCGGAGAATCCGGAGATGGATGCTGCAACTGGCTGCCATTTGCCAAATCCAAGAGGAGCAAAGATCGGAGCAAGGATACCGCCAAGGATAGCCATGATACTGTCGTTGCTGTCCTCAACAAATCCGATTCCGCTTCCTGTATTTCCGATACTGGAAAGGATCCACATGATAACTGTTGCAAGGAAAAGAATGGTACCGGCTTTGATGATAAAGCCTTTCAGTCTCTCCCAAACGTGAAGCAGAACTGTCTTTACAGACGGAATATGGTACTGTGGAAGCTCCATTACGAACGGAGCAGGTTTGCCGGAGAACGGTTTTGTTTTCTTCAGGATGATAGCAGATACAAGAACTGCTACAACACCGATGAAGTACATCAGTGGTGTGATGAAACCAGCAGCTACATAGTCACCGGTTGCATAAGCTGTCATGATACCACCCATAAGAGCGATAACAGGAAGTTTGGCACCGCAGGGAATAAATGTTGCTGTCATAATTGTCAGACGACGGTCATTATCAGCCTCGATCGTTTTGGAAGCCATGATTCCAGGGATTCCACAACCAGAGGAGATAAGGAGCGGAATAAAGCTCTTTCCGGAAAGTCCGAAATGACGGAATACACGGTCCATAACGAATGCGATACGAACCATGTAACCGCAATCCTCAAGGATGGAAAGGAACAGGAACAGGATCGCCATCTGCGGAACGAATCCAAGCACTGCACCAAGACCACCGATGATACCATCAGATACAAGGCTTACCAGCCAGTCAGCAACGCCGGCATTACCAAGCCCATCCGATACGACACCCTGAATGGTTCCAACAAAGCTGTCGTTTGTCCAGTCTGTTACCATAGTACCAACTGTTGTTACAGATACATAATAAACGATGAACATGGTGAGGATAAAGATCGGAAGACCAAGAATACGGTTTGTTACGATACGGTCGATCTTATCGGAAACTGTCATCTTATTTCCGCTTCTCTTAACATTTGCAGAAACAACCTTCTGGATGTACTGATATCTTCCGTCAGTTACGATACTCTCTGTATCATCATCCTCTGCTTTCTCAAGATTGGAAGCGATCTCTTCGATCCTGGACTGTGCAGAAACCGGAAGGTTAAGGCCTTCTCTGACCTTCTCATCTCTTTCAAGAAGTTTTACTGCATACCATCTCTTGTTCTCGTCGGAAATGTTTGCAGGTACAAGAGTTTCAATCTCATTGACTGCTTTCTCAACCTCCTTCGGGAACTGCATCTGTTTGGATGGTACTCTGTGCTGGTTAGCACATTTGATTGCCTCATCAACAACCTCCTTAAGACCTGTTCCTTTAAGAGCAGATGTCTCAACGATCGGACATCCAAGTGCGGAGCTTAAGCCTTTTACATTGATGTTGATGTTGTTCTTCTTAAGAAGGTCCACCATGTTAAGTGCGATAACAACCGGGATACCGATCTCAAGAAGCTGTGTGGCAAGGTACAGGTTTCTCTCGATGTTTGTTGCATCAACAAGATCGATGATCACATCCGGTTTTTCTTTCAGAAGGTAATCACGGCTGACAACCTCCTCAAGTGTATACGGGGAAAGTGAATAGATACCCGGAAGGTCTGTTACTGTTACATCCTTCTGGTTTTTCAGTTTGCCTTCTTTTTTTTCTACAGTAACGCCTGGCCAGTTACCAACGTACTGGTTAGCACCTGTAAGCGCATTGAACATTGTAGTCTTACCACAGTTCGGGTTTCCGGCAAGAGCTATTGTTACAGACATTTTTCATCCTCCTTTTTGTTCAGATCAGAGCCTGCCGCTCTGTCATTTTTCGAAGTTTATTTCTGCTTTACTTCCACACATGCTGCGTCATGCTTACGCAGGGAAAGCTCATAACCTCTGATGGTGATCTCAACCGGATCTCCAAGAGGAGCTACCTTGCGGATATAAACCTCGCTGCCTTTTGTGATTCCCATGTCCATGATACGGCGCTTGTAAGCCGGGTCACCGGTGATTTTGGACACAACTACTGTAGAACCTACTGCTGCATCACGTAAAGTCATTTCTCTTTTCCTCCCTGTTTATATTCCAAATCCATTACTGATCCTCGGCTGCATCAGCCTCCAAAGATCCTGAAAACTGCCCATCTTGCGGAGCAGTCACAGTAAAACAGGCCTCTCAGGTCTGTCTGCTGTTCATTTGTCATTGAACGTACTCTGCTGTTTACAGATCCGTTCGTAATCTATCCTCAACTGTATTCCTGTACAGTCTTGGGCAAATTCATTACCGGATTACTGAGATACAGTGCGATTACACCATAATGTGTCTCGCCATTTCCTTATTGACTGCCACTCTGGAATCCTTGATGTTCACGATCAGGTTACCGTCAAACTGGGAAACGACTGTTACTTCTGCATTCTCCACGAATCCAAGTCCTGCAAGAAATCTTCTTGTATCCTCTGCTCCGGAAATACGTTTGATCGTGCCGGTATCACCTGACTGTAAAAATAAAATCGGCTGCATAGAAGTCCCTCCGTTTCTTCCTATTAATTAGCTTCATCTAATTAGTTAATTCTAACTCAAAGGTTAGTTTATACTAAGTTTTTTTAAATGTCAATCCCTAAAATGAAAAAAGTTAATCAAAATTAATTTTTTATAAAAAATATATAAAAAAGCTCCTGCAAAAATGTCTCTGCCTTACGGACAGGTGACATTTTGCAGGAGCTCTGTTAGCATTATTTTCAATTCTTTTACGACATGCCTTTGAAAAATCCAGCCGGACGCTGTTTGATTTTAATGTATCTGATCATCCAGAAGTTTCAGGATCAGATTCTCTGTTTCATTGATTCCATAACTTGCACTGTTGATACACAAGTCATAATTATCCGGTTTTCCCCAGTGCGCACCGCCATAGAAATTGTAGTATTTTCTGTGCTGGTTATCCATCTTCTTTAAGAATCGTGTTGCCTGTTTTATATCCATCTTTCTCACATCCATGACATGCTGCACACGGATGGCAAAAGGTGCTGTGATAAACAGACTGATGTGCGGAATGTGATTATTTTTCAGGATTGCATCTGCGCATCGTCCCATAATGATGCAGTCCTCTCTGGAAGCCAGATCACAGATCAGATCACTCATATTGAAAAATACTGCATCCTGTTTCGGAAGGCCATGATATCTGTTAAATTCCCGGAGCCATCCCTTAGGATCAAACCTGTGCTTCTTCTCATATTTATTGAAGTCTGCAAAATATTCCGCATCATTGACTGCGCCTTTTTCTGCTTCAAGCCTTCTTAAAACCTGGTCAAAGATCTCAACATCATAGTAATTGACGCGAAGTTTATCTGCCAGTCCGAATCCGATATCATTACCTGCACTTCCCTGTGTACGGCTGATACAGATAACAAGATGGTCATTCTCGGAGATCTTCTCTCTCCGCTTGATCATATGGTTCAGCGCCACACGTTCCTTATCCATGATATCCGTAGCAACAAAAGTTTCCGGAAGTGTAAGGATCTCCTGAAAGATCTCGTCATACTTCTTCATCAGACGGCTTTTTTCTTCTTTATCCTTAATGGTTCTGGCCATGTTGCTGATCAGTGCCATCTCGCTTCGAAGAAGATGTCCGTCCGGTTTCGTGTACATCAGAGCACTTAAATTCCGGATGGTACTCTCTCTGTCACCGGTGAAAGTGCGTCCAAGGGAAGATCCTACGCTTTCATAAACCTCGCCGTCCAGCTCGTAAAGCCTGGTGGCAAGCTCTCTGCATTGCTCTCGAATGTTGTTTTCCTGCATATTGATCCTCCTCCCTTATAAAAAGAATACCAGCATATCGATGATAAACACCGGTACCAGGAAACAAATGGACCAGCCCATGTATCCGAAGAAGGAAGGCATGTTGATACCATTTTCGTCAGAAAGTGTCTTGACCATAAAGTTCGGTGCATTACCGATATATGTATTAGCTCCCATAAATACGGCGCCACAGGAGATCGCGGAAAGAACCTTCACAGGAACTGTTCCCAGCGTTGTGACAATTCCGTTTGTAAATCCAAGAGTTCCCGCAGTTGTCAGGAATACAAGATAGGTCGGTGTATTGTCCAGGAAACTGGACAGTGCTCCTGTAGCCCAGAACATCTGATAAGGCTCGGTGATTCCAAGGTTCGGTCCAACTGCTTTCAGAAGCATCAGAGCCGGCTGCATGGTGATAAAGATACCGATAAAAAGTACCGCAACCTCCTGGATCGCTCCCCAGGTAAAATGGTTCCGCACACGGATCTTTTTGTCTGTTGTCTTAAAGGACAAAAACGCAGCTGCAAGGATCAAAATAATCTCGATGATCGACGGATAACTTAAAGTAACCTCACCAAAAATATGGATTCCTTTTACATTTCCGGCTGCATCCTGAAATGCCGGCATACCTGGAAGCATACCACTTAAGATAACACCCACAACGATCATCACAAGAAAAATAATGTTGTGAAGACCTTCGATCTTAAACTCTGTACCAGGCTTGCTGATGTCCGGTTTACGTCCGTCTGCAATATCTCTCTTATAAGAGCGCATATCCAGATGATAGAACACAAACAGAAGGATCACCATATTAAAGATCAGTACCGGGAAAAGATGCAGACTCCAGAAAAACGGAACGCCTCGCATAAATCCCATAAGAAGTGGCGGATCACCGATCGGAGTCAGGCAGCCTCCCATGTTGGATACCATGAAGATAAAGAAGATCATGATATGACCCTTTCTCTTTCTCCAGGAATTCATCTTAATAACAGGACGGACCATCAGCATACTGGCTCCGGTAGTTCCGATACAGCTAGAAAGCAAAGTTCCCAGTGCCAGCAGACCTACATTTACTCTTGGCGAACCCGCAAAATCGCCTTCAACCGTAATGTTACCGGATACACAGAACAATCCGAATAACAGGATAATAAATGTAAGGTAATCATTGATCACGCACTCAAGTACTGTTTCTGCAGTTTTTCCGGCACCGTAAACAACTGCAAACGGAATGATCATAAGAATGATCCAAAATGCAACCACAATCGGCTGATGTGACTCCCACCACTCACCTTTTACCAGAGGCATCACTGCAACACACAGAAGAAGACCTGCAAAAGGAATACAAAGCCACAGCGGCACAGCTGCTGTTTTCTCACTGTTTCCTGCTGCCCATACACCCACAGGGCATGCCAGAAATACTGTCAGAAAAGTACATATGACGGTTAATAATTTTTTCAAAATATTCACCCCTCACATAAATTTTTTAACCAGAGAAATTATAACATATGGGGTATCAAAATCAACTGTGTGGATGTTCAATTTAAACTCGGAATCACTCATTTTTTTGTGCATTTTGTTGGTAGGTGCTTCCCGATTTTGTTTATTTTTCAACCCACGATCAGATTTTTTTGGTATTATATGATATATCTATTATATATTTTTATATATATTGGTAAGCTTAACTATTTCCCGGCAACATAAAAACAGCAGTATCTTACATTCGAAATTTTACTTTTCTCATGAAAAAATACTGCTGCTTTGTTTTCAATTCTGTTGTTCCTCTGTCTGCTTTTTATACAGCAATTTCAAAACTTTTTCTGTTTATACTTATTCCATGCACTCTGCAAGGATGTCAGCCATCTTATCGATGTCATCTTTTGTGATGACAAGCGGAGGTACAAGACGGAGTACATCGCTTCCTGCTGAGATCACAAGAAGACCTTTTGCAAGGGCTTTCTTTACCACATCGCCCACCGGACGTCCCTTGATCACGATTCCCTGCATGAAACCGCTTCCTCTTCTGGCTTCTGCACAATCATATTTCTCAACAAGTTCATCAAGCTTTTTCTCCAGATACGGAGTTAATCCCTGTACATGGGAAAGGATCTGGTCTTTCTCAAAGATGTCGAATACTTTGCTGACCGCTGCACATACGAACGGATTTCCACCATATGTAGTTCCATGATCGCCTGGTTCCAGGGAGGATGCTGCCGCTTTTTTATTGAGAACAAAAGCACCTACCGGAACACCGCAGCCGAGAGCTTTTGCACAGGTCATGATATCCGGCTGTACACCGTATGCCTGCCATGCAAAATAATGTCCTGTACGTCCCATACCGCACTGGATCTCGTCCAGGATCAGGATGATATCCTTCTCATCACAGAGCTTGCGAAGACCCTTCAGGAATTCTTTTGTAGCCGGATAAATACCACCCTCACCCTGTACTGTCTCTGCGATGATCGCACAGGTCTTATCTGTCACCTGGGCTTTTACGCTTTCAAGGTCATTGAAATCTGCAAATTTCACACCACCCATCAGAGGCTCAAACGGCTCTCTGTAATGTGCAGTTCCTGTTACAGAAAGAGCACCGATGCTGCGGCCGTGGAAAGAATGGTTCATGGCAATGATCTCATGATCTGCATGTCCATCTCTTGCATAAGCATATTTCTTGGCAGCTTTCAGGGCACCTTCGATCGCCTCTGTACCCGAGTTTGTGAAAAAAGCCTTCTCCATATGGCTGGCCTGTACAAGTTTCGCACCTGCATCAATGATCGGCTCATTGTAGTACAGGTTGGAAATATGTGTCAGTTTGTCGATCTGGCTTTTAAGAGCTTCATCATATCCAGGATAGTGATATCCAAGAGCATTTACAGCAATACCTGCTGCAAAATCCAGATATTCTTTTCCTTCAGAATCATAAAGGTGACAGCCCTCACCTTTTTCAAATACTACCGGAAAACGGTTATATGTATGAAGAATACTAACTTCGGATTCTTCCATCTGATCATGCATGTTCATTGTAATATTTCTCCCCGTCATCTTTTAAAATTGCAGTACCGATACCTTTGTTTGTAAAGATCTCAAGCAGCAAGCTGTGTGGGATCCTTCCGTCAAGGATATGGACTCTGTTTACACCGTTCTCAATTGCATCAATGCAGTTTTTCAGTTTCGGGATCATACCGCCGCCTACATGTCCATCTGTGATCAGCTGCTGCGCCTCGTCTACGCGAAGCTCGGAGATCAGAGTTGATGGATCTTCTGCATCTCTGTAAACACCTTCAATATCTGAAAGGAAAGCAAGTTTCTCTGCATTGACAGCTTCTGCAATGGCGCAGGCTGCATCGTCTGCATTGATATTGTATGTGTCAAAATTCTCATCAAAGCCGATCGGAAATACAATAGGAAGGAAGTCTCTCTCCAGGAGATCCTGGAGGATCTTCGGATTAACTTTTGTTATTTCGCCTACGTAGCCGATATCTTCACCTTTGGAAAGTTTCTTTCTGCACTGCAGCAGACCGCCGTCCTTACCGCTGACACCAACTGCCTGTACACCGAGAGATTCTACCAGAGTTACCAGTTCTTTGTTTACTTTTGCAAGAACCATCTCTGCGATCTCCATAGTATCTTTGTCTGTTACACGGAGACCGTTCACAAAGCGAGGCTCCATACCAACTTTACCGACCCAGCGGCTGATCTCCTTACCACCGCCATGAACGATGATTGGTTTGAAGCCAACCAGCTTCAGAAGGACTGCGTCCTTGATGACATTACGTTTCAGTTCTTCATCAAGCATTGCGCTTCCGCCGTACTTGATAACTACGATCTTGCGGTTAAACCGCTGGATGTATGGAAGGGCCTCGATGAGGACCTCAGCCTTGTCAAGATATTTCTGATTCACCATAGTGGTATCTCCTTTTTTGAAAAACAATATAGACTGAAAAAGTTTTTTGTTATATCAGGAACGGTAATCTGCATTGATTTTGATATAGTCATAAGTGAGGTCGCATCCCCATGCGGTTGCTGCTGCATCACCCATCTTCATATCAGCAATGGCTGTTACTGCATCTTCGGAGAGGATCTTTGTCGCTTCCTCTTCACTATATCCTGTAGAAACTCCGTTTTCGATGATCTTGATCTTTCCTGCTTTGCTTTCGAAGTAGAGGTCTACCTTTTCAGGATCGAACTGGACTCCGGAATAACCGAGAGCACAGAGGATTCTGCCCCAGTTGGCATCGTGGCCGTAGATGGCTGCCTTTGTAAGGGATGAAGTTACTACAGACTTGCTTAAGGTTATGGCTTCTGCCTTAGTTGCTGCGCCGATGACTTTGACTTCGAAGAGCGCTGTTGCGCCTTCGCCGTCTCCTGCGATTTTTTTCGCGAGAGTTGTGTTTACGTAGTTGAGTGCTTTTTTGAACTCTTCATAGTCTGCATTTTTTTCTGTGATCTTCGGGTTGCCGGCCTGACCGTTTGCCAGAAGAAGGACTGTGTCGTTTGTGGATGTGTCGCCGTCAACGGATACCATATTGTAGGTGTCCTTGATGTCCTCACTGAGTGCTTCCTGAAGAAGTTCTTTGGAGATATCCACATCACTTGTGATAAATCCAAGCATTGTGCACATGTTCGGGTGGATCATTCCTGATCCTTTGCACATACCGCCGACTGTAACTGTCTTTCCGCCGATCTCAATCTCAACAGCCGCCTCTTTTTTCTCGGTGTCTGTTGTCATGATGGCTTTTGCAGCCTCAATTCCCGCCTCACGGGTTCCTTTAAGATTCGGAGCCATAGCAGTTACACCTTTTGCAATACGATCGATAGGGATCTGCATTCCGATAACACCGGTGGATGCTACCAGCACACTGTCTTCCGGAATTCCAAGTGCTTTTGCCGCTGCCTCTGCTGTTGTACGGCAGTAGCCAAATCCCTCTTCACCGGTACATGCATTGGCAATTCCGCTGTTGCAGATCACTGCTCTTGCTCCCTGATGATTGTATACAATATCCTGATCCCATCTTACAGGGGCAGCTTTTACCACATTGGTTGTGAAAGTTCCTGCAGCCACGCATGGAACTTCACTGAACACCATAGCCATATCTGTACGGCCTTTATATTTGATCTGTGCAGCTGTTGAGGCAGCCTGAAAACCTTTTGCAGCTGTTACACCGCCATCAATTATCTTCATATTAATCTCCTCTCAACGATGATGCCTTTTGGCAACCATCACATATTATTTATAGTCTGTCTGATTTACGGACACATCGGGATCTGCTTCAGTCCTTCATTCTCATCGAACCCGAACATCAGGTTCATGTTCTGAACAGCCTGTCCTGCTGCACCTTTCACAAGGTTGTCGATTGCTCCCATCATAATGACTCTCTTTGTTCTCGGGTCGATCTTGAAGTTTACGTCTACGAAATTGCTGCCTTCCACATTTCTTGTCTGCGGGCATACATCTTTGTTCAGCACACGTACAAAAAACTCATCTTTATAATATTTGTCATATGCTGCCTTCACTTCCTCATATGTAACGTCCTTAGTAAGGGAAGCATAAGCTGTCACCAGGATTCCTCTGTTCATCGGAACAAGATGTGGTGTAAAATTGATCATCACTTCCTGTCCGCAGGCATATCCAAGCTGATCCTCGATCTCCGGTGTATGTCTGTGTGTTGCAACACCATATGCCTTGATGCTCTCATTGACTTCGCAGTAAAGATTCGGAACTTTCGCACCTCTTCCTGCACCTGATGTTCCGGACTTGGCATCAATGATGATCGTGTTCGGATCAATAAGACCTTCCTTTAACAATGGGTAAATAGATAATGTAGAACATGTCGGATAACATCCCGGGTTGGCGATCAGTCTTGCCTTCCTGATATCCTCACGGTTGATCTCGCAGAGACCATAAACAGCTTCCTCAATAAACTGTGGGGATTTGTGCTCGATTCCGTACCATTTCTCATATTTCTTCACATCTTTAATACGGAAGTCCGCGCTTAAATCGATCACCTTACATTTGGAAAGGATCTCTTCATTAATAAGGGATGCACACAGTCCCTGCGGTGTTGCGGTAAAGATCACATCTACCTCATCTGCAAGTGCTGCCATGTTGTCATCCATGCATTTTGCATCTACCAGTTTGAAAAAATTCTGATAAATATCTGCGTACTGCTGATCTATATAGCTTCGGGATCCGAACCATTTGATCTCAACATCTTTATGTCCAAGAAGAAGTCTTACGATCTCATTTCCTGCGTATCCTGTAGCACCGATAATTCCTGCTTTAACCATCTTTCACATTCCTCCTCTGCCGTATCTCTTACGGTCTCAGTAAAAAGGCGTTTCTCATGTCCGCCTTGCCAATGGATAGATTATACATCTTCTCTGCATATTATGCAATAGTCATTTTCTTTGATTTTTCACGGTCTTTTCTGTTTTTCTTGTATTTTCTTATAATAGCCCTCATTATACGTTGCATTTTTATGCAAAATTATTTTTATATTTTTCAAATTATCTCTTGCATATTTATAAAATCTGGTGTATATTAAGCCATGTCAACAGGACAGCAGAAAATTTTGTTTTGCTGTTCATGAATATTTATTCACTCTGGTAAAGTTATAAAACAGCATAATTTTTCCGGATAATTAATTTAAGAAATCTCACCGTCCCGGAAATATTCCGGAACGATACAAAATTCCCAAAAATCTCAGGAGGACATATATTATGAAAGAAAAAGTTGTTTTAGCGTATTCCGGTGGTCTTGATACCACAGCCCTGATCCCGTGGCTGAAAGAAACATTTGACTATGACGTTGTCTGCTGCTGTGTAAACTGCGGACAGGGAAACGAGCTGGACGGTCTTGAAGAAAGAGCCAAAATGTCCGGCGCTTCCAAATTATATATCGAAGATATCGTTGATGAGTTCTGCGATGACTTCATTATGCCATGTGTAGAAGCCGGTGCTGTTTACGAGCATTCCTATCTTCTCGGAACATCCATGGCACGTCCGGTCATCGCCAAGAAACTTGTTGAGATCGCACGTAAAGAAGGCGCAGTTGCTATCTGCCACGGTGCTACAGGTAAAGGAAATGACCAGATCCGTTTTGAGCTTGGTATTAAAGCTCTTGCTCCTGACATCAAGATCATCGCTCCATGGCGTATGACAGATCTGTGGACCATGCAGTCCCGTGAGGATGAGATCGAATTCTGTAAAGCTCACGGCATCACTCTTCCATTCGATGCAAGCCACAGCTACAGCCGTGACAGAAACCTCTGGCACATCAGCCATGAGGGACTTGAGCTTGAGGATCCGTCCCAGGCTCCGAACTATGACGACATGCTTGTATTAAGCGTAACTCCTGAGAAAGCTCCGGATAAAGAAACTGAAGTTACCATGACATTTGAGCAGGGTGTTCCGAAGACTCTTAACGGAAAAGCAATGAAGGTTTCCGAGATCATCACAGAGCTTAACAAACTTGGCGGCGAGAACGGAATCGGTATCGTAGATATCGTTGAGAACCGTGTTGTTGGTATGAAATCCCGTGGTGTTTATGAGACTCCTGGCGGAACAATCCTGATGGCAGCTCATGACCAGCTTGAAGAGCTGATCCTTGACCGTGAAACAATGGAAGCTAAGAAAAAACTTGGCAGCCAGTTTGCACAGGTTGTTTACGAAGGAAAATGGTATACACCTCTTCGTGAAGCTATCCAGGCATTTGTTGAGTCCACTCAGAAATATGTTACAGGTGAAGTTAAATTCAAGCTTTATAAGGGAAACATCATCAAAAATGGTACAACTTCTCCGTACAGCCTTTACAATGAGTCCCTTGCTTCCTTTACAACCGGCGATATGTATGATCACCATGATGCTGATGGATTCATCACATTATTCGGTCTGCCGCTGAAGGTTCGTGCTATGAAGCTTGCAGAAGTTAAGAACAACCAGAATCAGAACTGATTTTGCCGAAGGCTGCTTCGACAGATCATAAAAATGCCCCGGGAAGCTATATAAGTTCCCCGGGGTCTTTTGTTATATATCGCTTCGATCTCATAATAAACGAAAGGATTTTTTTATCATGAACTCACAGAAAATGCCTCTGAAAAATTCTCTCTGCCTGCTCCTGGCTGCCACTATCTGGGGAATCGCCTTTGTAGCCCAGAGTGTTGGTATGAAATATGTCGGTCCTTTTACCTTTAACGGCGTGCGTTCCCTGATCGGTGCCGCTGTTCTGGTACCGGTGATCTTTATCCTGAACCGTTCCGGAAATGATTCCTCTGCTGCCACAGATTCCGTAATACCGGACTCTTCATCAGAGCCCTCAAAGAAAGCTTCGTCTGCCACTCCATATAACCGCCGTGACCTGTGGACGGGCGGAATTGCCTGCGGAGCCGCCCTCTTTGCTGCCAGCAACTTCCAGCAGTTCGGTATCCAGTACACAACTGTCGGAAAAGCAGGTTTTATCACTGCATGCTACATTGTCATTGTCCCGATCATCGGACTTTTCCTGAAAAAGAAATGCAGTCCTTTTATCTGGGCAGCCGTTGTTATGGCTCTGGTCGGACTTTATCTTCTCTGCATCACGGACGGTTTTTCCATTGGACTCGGAGATATTCTGGTGCTGATATGTGCTTTTCTCTTTTCCCTGCACATTCTGGTCATTGATCATTTTTCCCCGAAAGCAGACGGGGTAAAGCTTTCCTGCATCCAGTTTCTAATCTGTGGAATCCTGTCCATGATCCCGGCTCTGATCCTGGAACACCCTCAGGTTTCCTCTATCCTTACCGCGTGGCTTCCAATCCTGTATGCCGGCATCATGTCCTGTGGTGTTGCCTACACCCTGCAGATTGTAGGCCAGAAGAATGTAAACCCGACAGTAGCTTCCCTGATCCTTTCCCTGGAGTCCTGCATCTCCGTGCTCGCCGGCTGGATGCTCCTTGGACAGAAGCTTTCCTTAAAAGAGCTGATCGGATGCGTCATCATGTTTGCGGCCATAATTCTGGCACAGCTGCCCGAGAAAAATGCCGCAAAATAAACTATAGCACTCCCGAAATCACCATAAAAAAGAAGTGTATGAAAGTTTTCAGCATCCAACTCTCATACACTTCTTTTTTTATGTAAGCTTACGCTTTTTATTTTGCCTCTGTTTCTTCTTTCTTAACGAATTTATTATAATGTGCCTTGATCTTCTCAAAACTCTCCTGACTGATATCATGCTCCATCTTGCAGGCATCCTCAAGTGCAATATCGGACGAAACGCCAAGTCCCTCAAGCATCTTGGCAAGGACTGTATGACGCTCATAGATCTGGTTGGCGATCTCTGCGCCTTTCTCCAGAAGTGTTACAGTACCGTAACGGTCCATTGCAATATATCCGTCCTCACGGAGAAGCTTCATCGCGTGGCTGACGCTTGGCTTGGAAACGCCAAGTCTGGTAGCAATATCAATAGAACGGACCCCTCCGCCTTTCTTGGATAAAACCAGAATTGATTCCAGATAATCCTCTGCTGACTGTCTGATTTCCATATAAAATCCTCCCTCACATAAATTCCAGCGGATAAAAATCCGCGTTCACTGCTTTTTTTATAACCGAATATCTGCTTTTCTCACTGTTTATTGCTTTTCGCAATCCCACAGGAACCTGCCTGATCTGGTTATTCTATATAGACCCTATAGCAGTTCCAGGGTTCATCGACTCTGCTGCAACAAGGGATCTGAATCACACATTATTTTCCTATTTTACAGGTGAATATTAACTTTTAATATACCGCTTAACCCGAATTATGTCAAGCTTTTCACACACATTTGTCTTGACATTAAAAATATTTTCCCTGATAATAATATCTGAACAATACATCTGTTCTGTAGCAGCTCTGATTTTTCAGAGGTGCTATCTTTTTGAACAGTAGAAGAAAGGAGTTTTTTTATGCTCAAAACCCTGTTGGCCCAGGTCAGGGAATTTAAAAAGGCATCATTTCTCACGCCTTTTTTCATGATCCTCGAAGTTCTCTTTGAGACTCTGATCCCCCTGGCCATGGCTTCCATTATTGATAAAGGTGTGGAAGCCGGAAATATCGGCCATATCTATCGGATGGGTGCAATTATGACAGCTCTTGCCCTGTGCGGCCTGTGGGCCGGTGTCATGGGCGGAAAATACGGAGCACTGGCATCAACCGGCTTTGCCAGAAACCTCCGAAAAGCTATGTACACCAACATCCAGACCTTTTCTTTTTCCAACATCGACAAGTACAGCACTGCCGGTCTGATCACCCGTCTTACAACAGACGTCACCAACCTGCAGAATGCCTATCAAATGATCCTGCGCATGTGCACCCGTGCACCGGCCAGCCTGATCTGTGCCATGGTCATGGCATTTCTTATCAATGCGAAGCTTGCAAGCATCTATCTTGTTGCAGTTATCTTCCTTGGAGGCTGCCTGATCTTTATCATGCGAAAAGCTACTGTATATTTCCAGGCCGTATTCCGCAAATATGACGACCTGAACGCAAGTGTACAGGAAAATATCGGTGCTGTCCGTGTTGTCAAGGCTTACGTCCGTGAAGATTACGAGATCAGCAAATTCCAGAAAGCCTGCAATAAAGTATACGAAATGTTCTTAAGCGCTGAAAAGATCGTTATCATGAACATGCCTCTGATGCAGTTTACTGTTTACGCCTGTATCCTTGGTATCAGCTGGCTTGGAGCCAAAATGATCGTAGGAAGTTCTCTGACTACAGGTGAACTTATGAGTCTCCTCACCTACTGCATGAATATTCTCATGAGTCTTATGATGCTTTCCATGGTTTTTGTTATGGTAACAATGAGTATTGCAAGTGCGGAACGTGTCACAGAAGTTATCAATGACACCGCTGACATTACAGACCCGGAGAATCCTGTAACAGAAGTCCCGGACGGAAGCATTACTTTTGACCATGTTGACTTCAGCTACAAAAAAGACAGCAAAGAGCCTGTTCTCAAAGACATCAATATCTCAATCCGTTCCGGCGAAACTATCGGAATCATCGGCGGTACAGGAAGTGCCAAATCCAGCCTTGTAAACCTGATCAGCCGTCTTTATGACGTAACTGACGGTTCTGTTTACGTGGGTGGTATTGATGTCCGTAAATACCATCTGGAAACTCTGAGAAACCAGGTTTCTGTAGTCCTTCAGAAAAACGTACTTTTCTCAGGAACCATTCTTGAGAATCTCCGCTGGGGTGACAAAAACGCCACAGAGAAAGAATGCCGCCGTGCATGCCAGCTTGCCTGTGCCGATGATTTCATCGAAAAAATGCCGGATAAATACAATACCTTCATTGAACAGGGTGGTTCCAATGTTTCCGGTGGCCAGAAACAGCGTCTCTGTATTGCACGTGCCCTTCTGAAGAAACCGAAGATACTGATCTTGGATGATTCCACAAGTGCAGTTGATACAGCCACTGACGCAAGGATCCGACGTGCTTTTGCAGAAGAAATCCCGGATACTACCAAACTGATCATCGCACAGCGTATCTCCAGTATCCAGAATGCTGACCGCATTATTGTCATGGATAACGGTACAGTCAACGGTTTCGGCACTCACGAGGAACTTCTTAAGACCAACGCTATCTATCAGGAAGTATTTAATTCACAGACCGGCGGTGCCGGTGATTTTGACGAGGGAGGTGAGCCGGCTTGAAGAAACAGAATATGAAAAATCCTGGTCCGAAAGGTATGGGAACACCTGAACAGCCGGGTAAGCTTCTCGGACGTCTTGCCCGCTATATTTTCAAAAGCTACAGTATTCATATCGTAATTGTTGTGATCTGTATTTTTGTCAGCGTTCTGGCTAATGTCCAGGGAACCATGTTCATGAAAACTCTGATCGACCAGTACATCACACCGCTTCTCAAGGCAGATACACCGGACTTCGGTCCTCTGACTGCCGCAATCGCACGTGTGGCATGCTTTTACGCCATCGGCGTTATTGCTACTTATACCTATAACCGCATTATGATCAATGTTTCCCAGGGAAGCCTGCGCAACCTGCGTAACGATATGTTCGCAAAAATGGAAACTCTTCCGATCAAATATTTCGACACACACGCACATGGCGATATCATGTCTATCTACACGAATGATATCGATACCCTGCGCCAGATGATCAGTCAGAGTTTCCCACAGCTGCTCTCCAGCGTGATCACCATTGTCAGCGTTTTTATCAGCATGCTGATCCTGAATATACCACTTACTGTTGTTACTCTTATCATGGTTGCCGTTATGCTTACCGCCAGCCGTAAGCTCGCAGGCTTAAGCGGAAAATATTTCCTGGAGCAGCAGACCAATCTCGGCATTGTCAACGGTTATATCGAAGAGATGATGGAAGGCCAGAAAGTTGTCAAGGTCTTCTGCCATGAAGATGAAAGTATCGAGAAATTCAATGAGCTAAACGACCAGCTTTTTACCAGTGCAGACAACGCCAACCGTTTCGCCAATATCCTGATGCCTGTTGTTGCTCAGCTTGGAAATGTCAGCTATGTAGTCTGTGCTATTGTAGGAGGTATCCTGGCAATCAACGGAGTCGGCAATTTCACCCTTGGAGGACTTGCCAGCTTCCTGACTTTCAACAAGAGCTTCAACATGCCGATCAACCAGGTCAGCCAGCAGTTCAACAGTATTGTTATGGCTCTTGCAGGTGCCAAACGTATCTTTGATCTCCTGGATGAAAAATCGGAAGCAGATGAAGGTTATGTTACTCTTGTCAATGCCAGAGAAGAAAACGGCGTTCTCACTGAATCCGATAAGCGTACCGGACGCTGGGCATGGAAGCATTTCCACAAGGCAGAAGGCACCACAGATTATATTGAATTGAAAGGTGACATGGTTCTGGAGGATGTTGATTTCGGTTACACTTCCAATAAAATCGTTCTTCACGATATCAATATGTATGCACAGCCTGGCCAGAAAATCGCTTTCGTAGGCTCCACCGGTGCAGGAAAAACCACCATCACCAATCTTTTGAACCGTTTTTATGATATTCAGAAAGGCAAGATCCGCTACGACGGTATCAACATCACCAAGATCAAAAAAGACGATCTCCGCCGTTCCATGGGTATTGTTCTTCAGGATACCAACCTGTTCACTGCAACCGTTATGGAAAACATCCGCTACGGTAAACTGGATGCTACAGATGAAGAGGTTATTGCTGCCGCAAAGCTTGCCAATGCAGACGGTTTTATCCGCAGACTTCCCCAGGGTTATAACACGCTTCTGCGAGGAAACGGCGCAAACCTGAGCCAGGGACAGCGTCAGCTTCTATCCATCGCCCGTGCAGCTGTTGCTGACCCGCCTGTTCTGATCCTGGATGAAGCTACCAGTTCCATTGATACCCGTACCGAGAAGCTGGTTCAGGATGGCATGGATAAGCTGATGGAAGGCAGAACGACTTTTGTTATCGCCCACCGTCTTTCCACTGTCCGCAACAGTGACTGTATCATGGTTCTGGAACAGGGACATATTATCGAACGTGGTTCCCATGAGGAGCTACTTGCGCAGAAAGGACGGTATTACCAGCTGTATAATGGCTGATCCCGTACCACAGTTATTGTCACATAAAAAACATGCAGGATACATCTTTTCCAGATGGTTCTGCATGTTTTTTATATACTCCGGGATCATATGTGTTATAATTTTTCTGTTATTTTTCCGGTTCATTCTCTTCGCTTAATATTTTATTCACTTTAAATATGATAATACTGAACTGTATTTACATACTGAACTGAGTTGAGCTGAAAAATAATTTTGTGAAATTTTCAGAAAGGAGTTTCTGCAGTATCTTAAATTTTTGAGCTGCTGCAAACCATTTATATATGAAACAGGCTGAAGAATATTACTACGGCAGAATGCCGAAGGATAAACAGAATACATACCGGGCAATGCTGGCAGGACTTATGGATCTTTCTGATGAGATCCTGCTGCCCCAGGTCCCTACTACTGACGGAAACTGGCTCTATGACGTTTTTTTTCAGCTTCGTCTGGATCATCCGGAGATCTTCTGGGCCGTAGGATTTAAATACCGTCATTATAAGGATTCTCCCAACCTCATCCTGATCCCCGAATACATTTTTGACAAAAACAAAATCCGCGAGCACAAGAAAGCTCTGCACGCCCGCGTAGAGAAGCTTGTACGCCCTGCAGCGAAGTTTTCGGAATGGGATAAGGAAAAATATGTCCACGACTTTATCTGCGAAAATATCCGCTATGACAAACTGAAAAAACCATACTCCCATGAGATCATCGGACCTCTTGGCCATGGTGTCGGCGTCTGTGAGGGAATCGCCAAATCCGTAAAAATTCTCTGCGATGCCCTCGGAGTCTGGTGTGTTATCGCCATCTGCGGAAATAATCCCGAAAAAGGTATCAAATACCGCCATACCTGGAACATTGTCCGAATCAACGGACAATATTATCATCTGGATGCCACTTTTGACAATACACTTGGCAGAAACGAGGATGATTCTGTCAGTATCCGCTACGATTATTTTAATCTGGATGACAAAAACATCTTCCGTGACCATGAGCCACTGATCGCTCCTGCTCCCGCCTGCCCGGACGGCAGCCACTCCTACTACTGCGAAAAAAAGCTTTCCTTCACAAAAACCGAAGATGTTTACAAGCGTGCTCTGCAGGCTGCCAGAAAAGGCCGTGAATTCACTTTTCACTGGAGAGGCAGTTATCTCACCCGCGAAGTCCTTGCAGATCTTGTTGATCAGATCCAGGCCGCAGGAAAGACCCGCGATAAAAAAGCCATCATTACACTTAACTGGCCCCAGGCCATACTGAGATTCCACTTCACAGATCAGCAGGCTGAGGACAAGGTATTTATTGAGGAAGTAAATGAAGGTGAGAAATTATAAAACCATGAAGACCTTCTGTAAATTTCAGAATTTACAGAAGGTCTTCATGTGATTGTTTATTGATGCGGATAACAGGACTTGAACCTGCACGGTTGCCCACTGGTACCTAAAACCAGCGCGTCTGCCAATTCCGCCATATCCGCATATGTCATTTCTTCAGACATGAATTATTACAACAAAAGATATTTTACAGGAAATTCCCAAATAACGCAAGGACATATTCAAAATTGATACAAGTAATTTCTCAATAAAAGTCCCCGTAATAAAATGTAACCACCGGTGCAAAAAAAATTATCAAAACCAGAAAGCCCGCATAAAACAGGTTTTTCGGGCAAAAAAAGAGCACTGTCGAACTGACAATGCTCTTAAAATTCAATGAGGCATCGGGGATTCGAACCCCGGACAACTTGATTAAAAGTCAAGTGCTCTACCGACTGAGCTAATACCCCATAAGGACTGGGCTAGCTGGATTCGAACCAGCGAATGCAGCAGTCAAAGTGCTGTGCCTTACCGCTTGGCGATAGCCCAATGGGCGAAGGGTGGATACAGGGATTCGAACCCTGGGCCTCCAGAGCCACAATCTGGCGCGCTAACCAACTGCGCTATACCCACCACAGCGTGCCTGAAGGGATTCGAACCCCCGACCCACGGCTTAGAAGGCCGTTGCTCTATCCAGCTGAGCTACAGACACATGCTCTCTTTTCAGAGAAGCGGGTGATGGGAATCGAACCCACGTATCCAGCTTGGAAGGCTGGTGTTCTACCATTGAACTACACCCGCATGCTTGCGGTAATAAGTTTACAGCAGTCGGGGTGACAGGATTCGAACCTGCGGCCTCCTGGTCCCAAACCAGGCGCTCTAGCCAAACTGAGCCACACCCCGATATACCATTTACTTATGGTCTTTATTAAGTTGTTGTCGTTTTTGTTTCTCTTGCCTGACGACAAGTGATATTATATAATAGTGATCTACAAATGTCAACACTTTTTTTGAATTTTTTTAAAAAAACTTTTTTTCACGTTTTTTCCGTCTATTCAAAGGTTTTCTTGTCATTTGCGACTTGCTTATGTTATCATATTCCTGATAATAAAGTCAAGAAGAAAATCTGGAAAATTAAGGAGATGTTTTTATGGATATAAAACTATTTCAGCAGAAGCTTAACGAAATCTGTGAGATCGCGGAGGAGAACGGCAAACAGCTCTCCCAGCAGCAGATCCGTGAACATTTCGATGAATCTGACCTGAATACTTCACAGCTCGTGAAGATCCTGCAGTATCTTAAATTGAAAGGAATTACTATCGAAGGCGCAGAGAAAGCTGCCGGTGCTTCTGCGCCTGATGCTGCAAGCACCCGGGATGCAAAGCAGGAAGAATTTCCCGGTACCCGTACAGCTCTTACAACAGAGGAACAGGCGTATCTCAGGGATTATATGGAGAGTTTTTCACCGGAAGGACTTGATTCCGAAGACCTCTCTTCTCTCTTCCAGGCCTTTGCCGATGGCGACACTGCTGCCGAGGGTGAACTCACACAGTTCTACATGGCTCAGGCAGCCCAGATGGCAGCTGAACTGAACTGCGAAGAGATTTATCTGGCTGACCTGATCCAGGAGGCAAATCTGGCACTTCTGGCTGCTCTCAAAGAATCTGAGCCGCTGGTGAAAGACGATACCTGGATGCGCGGCCGTATCCGCAGCGGAATCCTTCATGCCATTGAAGAACAGACACAGCAGAAATTCCGCGATGATTATCTTGTATCCAAGGTAGAAAACCTGGAATCCGCGGTAAAAGAACTCACAGACGATGATGACACCACCAGGTTCACCATCGATGAGCTTGCTGTGATCCTGGATATGAACGTAGACGAGATCCGGGATGTGCTTCGCCTTACCGGAGATGATAAATAAGCAATATAACTGCCCGAACAACAAAAACAGCGACGGAGATGCTTTTTTCTCTGCCGCTGTTTTTATTTTTACACAACAGTAGTTTCACCATTTACACTGGATCAGATAACTGATCATATTATATTACAGATACCGGATCTCCACATTCATCTTTCCATTCCCGTCTGTCTCCAGCACCGCATAGCTTGGCCTGCGGCCTCTTTGTCTCGGAAATGCCAGACTTCCCGGATTTACAAGAAGAACTCCGTCTTCTGTCTCCAGCACCGGCATGTGTATATGTCCGAAAAATGCCGCGTTACAGCCGCGCTGTTTTGCCGCATCTGCAAGCTGGTCAAAAGCCATGGACACTCCATAATAATGTCCATGTGTCACCAGTACTTTATTTTCCTCAATATCGATCACTTCTTCTCTGGGAAGATCTGAGAAAAAGTCATTATTCCCGGAAACAATGCTGCAGGGACATTCCGCAAGAGCTTCGATATAAAACTCCCGTCCTTCCACATCTCCGCAGTGTACCAGCATGTCAAAAGGTGCTTCCCTGTTCACTGCCAGTTCCAGGTTTTCATCTCTTCCGTGGGTGTCACTTACGATCAGTACCTTCATACCAGCTCTTCCTTTATCATGCGAAGAGCTTTTCCCCGGTGGCTGATCTTGTTCTTCTCTTCCATGGAAAGCTCTGCAGATGTGCATCCATATTCCGGAAGATAAAAGATCGGATCATATCCGAAACCGTTCTCCCCTTTTTCCTCATATCCAATGCGGCCTTCCATGGCAGCACGTACTGTCTTTCTTCTTCCATCCGGAAAAGCTGCTGCAATGGCACAGACGAATCTTGCTGTACGCTTCTCATCCGGCACACCATCCAATCTCTCAACCAGATTTGCATTCTTAATATGATAGGAAGTATCTTCGCCCATATAACGCGCAGAATAAATACCCGGCTCTTTGTTCAGAAAGTCGATCTCAAGCCCGGAATCATCAGCCAGCACGATCTCGCCGGTCATCTTACAGATGGCCTCAGCCTTGATCATAGCATTCTCCTCGAAGCTTTTTCCATTCTCATCAATGTCTGCATGGATTCCGGCCTCCTTCAGGGAAAGGATCTCAAGAGACGGATCTGCCAGGATCCTGCGGATCTCTTTCATTTTCCCCTCATTTCCGGTGGCAAAAATAATCTTTTTCATTATTTCATACTTCCTTTCTTTGGCGGACGCGGTCCAAGGAACTGATAATAGTAGGTTTTCATCATTCCGTTGTAGATTTTTCTGTTCTTATCGGCCTTCCGTCCGATATCATTCTCAGCTTTATCATAGGCAGTGATCAGATACATGGACCAGCGGTCCAGACGCTCATAGCTCTCTCCGATCTCGCGGTAAAGTGCCGGAAGGTTTGCTTTGTCCTCAATTCTCTCTCCATAAGGCGGATTGGTGACAATAAAACCAAACGGCCTGGAATGACGAAGTTCGCTCACCGGACGCTGCTGGAAATGGATCAGCCTGTCCACTCCTGCCATTTTTGCGTTGGCGCGAGCTGCTTTGATGGCTGCCGCATCAATGTCAAAACCCTGGATATCTGTCTCAATGTCAAGATTTACTCTGTCTCCGGCTTCCTCTCTGGCATCTTCCCAGCATTCTTTTGGAATCAGATGTTCCCAGTTCTCAGCCAGAAAATGACGGTTCATTCCAGGTGCCATGTCTGCCGCCATCATAGCTGCCTCGATCGGGAAGGTACCACTTCCGCAAAACGGGTCTACCAGAATGCGGTCTTTTTTCCATGGGGTAAGCATCAAAAGTGCACTGGCCAGTGTCTCTGTGATCGGCGCTTTGACCGTCATCTGACGGTATCCCCTCTTATGAAGAGAAACACCTGATGTGTCGATTCCGATCAGTGCGATATCTTTCATAAATGCCACGCGGATCGGGAATTCCGGTCCGTCTTCCGGAAACCAGGAGATTCCGTAAATGCCTTTGAGACGTTCTACGATGGCTTTTTTCATAATGGACTGGATATCGGACGGACTGAACAGCTTACTCTTGATGGAGTTTGCCTTGGCTACCCAGAATTTTCCATTCTTCGGTATGTAATTCTCCCATGGAAGAGCCTTGGTTTTCTCAAAAAGCTCATCAAAAGTCTCCGCCTTTACCTCACCTACTTTCAGCAGTACACGCTCTGTTGTCCGCAGGAACATATTGGCATCTGCCACACCCTGGGCATCAGCCTGAAAAGTTACTCTTCCGTCTTCCACCTTGGTCACATCGTATCCAAGATCCAGTATCTCTCGTTTCAGTACCGCCTCTGTTCCAAAATGACAGGGCGCAGTTAATTCCCACAGATTCATAAAGTGATCTCCCGTACTGTATTTCCTTCAAAGTCTTTGATAGTAAAGATTCCGTCCTCATATACTGCATATGTCGGCGGGTTGCCTTCTTTCGGGATAGACACGGAGCCAGGATTCAGAAGGATGTAATTTCCCATATTCTCTGCTTTCAGCACATGTGTATGGCCATGGATAAGGATGTCGCCGTCCATCATTGGCGGAAGATGATCTTTGTTGTAGATATGACCGTGTGTGGCATAGAAAGTTTTTCCATCAAGAGCCAGGATACAGTAGTCTGCCATTACCGGAAACTCCAGTACCATCTGATCTACCTCTGCCTCGCAGTTTCCGCGTACTGCATAGATCTCATTTTTTCTGTTATTTAAAAGGCGGATGACTTCCTTCGGCGCATACTCCACGGGAAGATCATTTCTCGGTCCATGATAAAGCAGATCTCCCAGAAGTACCAGTCTCTCCGCCTTCTCTTCGTCATATGCTTTCAGCATTTTCCGGCAATAATATGCCGAACCATGTACATCTGACGCAAACATATATTTCATAATCTTTTCTCCTTGTGATTTTTGCTGATTTTCTATTTCTGTTCTTTACATTATCATGATTTCATTTAAAATACAAGATTTGTTGTTTTATCCACTCACAAGATTTCTTCCTCTATATGCCGCAAAACCGCCAATTACGGATCTGGTACGGCAGCCTTGTCTTGCCAGATTCCTGGCTGCCTGCATGCTGGCTCCTCCACGGTCACAGTAAAAAACAAGCGTTTTATCTTGCGGAAACCGATACTTCTGATCCTGTTTTTTCTCAAGATATTCTTCCAGCTCACTGTATGGGATGTTTATTGCATTCCGGACATGTCCCTTCCTGTAGGAAGCCAGGTCCCGGAGATCTATAATAATGGCGTCACTTCGCTCCACATAATAGTCCAGCATTTTCGCAGAGATAGTTTCGATCTGAAACATGAAAAAAGGCTCCTCTTTTTAATATATTATATGATGTGTTTAAGGAGAATGTTCCCTGCAGAAAAAGCAGGAAAAAGCTCTCTTTCAACTTTTCCCTGCTTCAACCGGATAGGTGTCAGACAGATTTCTGCAATCTGTGTATTTTCACTCTATTCTTTATTTGTCCGAAGTTTCCTCCAACAGATCAATATCTGTCGGATCCTCTGCCCTTCTCTGAATCATATTCATCGGATGTTTTATTTCCGTAACTGTTGCCATAGCTGTTTTTGGAACTGTTTTTACTGCAGTTTCCGGAGCTGTTCTTAGAACTGTTTTTACCGCAATTTACGGAATCACTTTCCCTGTGATTTTTACCTGCATAGTTGGATTCATTTCTGTCTGTTTCGTAATTTTTTGCCATTTGAATTACCTCCTGATGAAGTTGATTTTACGGCTTTAAAACGTTTATTAAACCTTTTTGCCGCTTTTTATTACAGGAAATAGTATCCCAAAAAGTTTGGAGATTATTCGCCAAAATCATATTGCTTTTTTTTCCAGTTTATATTATAATCATTCTTGTAAAAAGAATTTACCCTTCAAAAATTTTTTTTACATAACCCCTTATTTAATTATTTATACTCCCCTCGAAACACCCGGTAGCTCCCCTACCGGGTGTTTCTCTATGTAAAAAACAAGCCACCGGATGACGATCACAGTCGCTCCGGCAGCTTGTTTTTTTATCCGTTGATCGGATTCACATGCACCATACAGTGCTTTACATCTTTGAATTTGTTCTCGATCGTATGGTGTACATTTTCCGCAATATCATGTGCATCGCAAAGGGAAATATTTCCATCTGCTGCGATCTCGATATCCACATATATCTTGGATCCGAAAAGGCGGGTTTTAAGAAGGTCTACTCTTCTGACTCCCGGTACCTTGAGGATCTCTCTCTTCATGGATTCCTCCGTTTTTACATCACAGGAATGATCTACCATCTTGTCAATGGCATCCCTGAAAATATCGATAGATGCCTTTGCGATCATAAAGCAGATCACAATGCTGGCGATCGGATCCAGGATCGGATATCCCAGTCTTGCTCCGAAAATACCGATAAACGCGCCTATGGAGGAAAGTGCATCCGAACGATGATGCCATGCATCTGCCATCAGGGCTCCTGAATTGATCTTCTTTGCAGCACCTCTTGTATACCAGAACATCCACTCTTTTACCACAATGGATACCACTGCCGCAATCAGTGCAAGTGTTCCCGGAATGGCAATTGTTCCGCCGGATGTGCTTTTTACAATGTCACGGGCACCGGTAACTCCGATCCCAAGACCTGTTACAAGCAGCATTCCTGCAAGGACAATGGAAGAAACACACTCCATTCTTTCATGTCCGTACTGATGCTCTTTGTCTGATTTCTTTGCAGAAAGGCGGACACCGATAATTACGATGAAGGTGCTTCCCACATCTGATGCAGAATGAATGGCATCAGAGATCATCGCACCTGAATGTGCCACAATACCTGCGATCAGTTTAAATACAGATAATAAAAGGTTTACCAGAATACTGATCCCGGATACCTTCATTGCTGTCTGCTGTTCCCATGAAGCTGTTTTTTCTGTATCATGTATAATTGTTTTGTTTTCTGTGTGTTCCATAAACAGGACCTCCTTTTAAATATATGATCAGGTTCTTCTTATGGCACAACATTTTCCGTGAAAAAACCGACGGTTTCTTCACTACTCGCTGCAGTGCGATTTTCCGCCGGTGTTCTTTCTTTTCTATATATGGATATCCCAGCTTCTACCATCTGTACCATCCATATTTTTGCAGTAAAAAAGACATACCTGCGAAACATACACTGTCCCGCAGATATGCCTGAAAGCAAAGTCACATTCCATATCCGCTGCCGCTTCCTGCGGCCCGGCCCCATGCCTTCGGATAAATATTTTCGATTCCGAAAGGCATCGCCTGCTCAGTTTGTACTGTTGATCTCGCATCCTGTTCGAATGTAATGCAGTGCAAAGAGAATTTTTGCAGTCTTACGGGTCTCCCGCTCAACTTCTCAGAAAGGATACACCATGTGCCCTTTGTTAGTCAAGCCAAAGATTTTTTATTTTACAGATGGATAGTTTGTCAAAAAATCGGGAGCGGATAAATCCGCTCCCGGTTAAGTCTACGATCTGTATTCAGTTGGAATGACTGATTATGCCTGCGGGCCAGCAGCAACGAGTGCTTTACCTGCTGCATTTCCCTCATATTTAGCAAAGTTCTTAACAAATCTTGCAGCAAGATCTTTGGCCTTTGTCTCCCACTCTGTAGCATCTGCATATGTGTCACGTGGGTCAAGGATTGCAGGATCTACGCCCGGAAGCTCTGTCGGAACCTCGAAGTTGAAGAACGGAATGCTCTTTGTAGGAGCTTTAAGGATAGATCCGTCAAGGATAGCATCGATGATACCACGAGTATCTTTGATGGAGATACGTTTTCCTGTTCCATTCCATCCTGTGTTAACGAGGTATGCTTTCGCACCACTCTTCTCCATTCTCTTAACGAGCTCCTCAGCATATTTTGTCGGGTGAAGCTCAAGGAATGCCTGTCCGAAGCAAGCGGAGAATGTAGGAGTAGGCTCTGTGATTCCACGCTCTGTACCAGCAAGCTTAGCTGTGAATCCGGAAAGGAAGTAGTACTGTGTCTGCTCCGGTGTCAGGATAGATACTGGAGGAAGTACGCCGAATGCATCTGCGGACAGGAAGATAACCTCTTTAGCTGCCGGTGCAGAAGATACAGGGCGAACAATGTTCTCGATGTGGTTGATTGGGTAAGAAACACGTGTGTTCTCTGTTACGCTCTTGTCAGCGAAGTCGATCTTGCCCTCAGCATCAAGTGTTACGTTCTCAAGAAGAGCGTTTCTCTTGATCGCATTGTAGATGTCCGGCTCAGACTCTTTGTCAAGGTTGATAACCTTAGCGTAGCATCCACCCTCGAAGTTGAATACTCCGTTGTCATCCCAGCCATGCTCGTCATCACCGATCAGAAGACGCTTAGGATCTGTGGAAAGTGTTGTCTTACCTGTTCCAGAAAGACCGAAGAAGATTGCTGTGTTCTCTCCGTTAAGGTCTGTGTTTGCAGAGCAGTGCATGGAAGCGATGCCCTTAAGCGGCAGATAGTAGTTCATCATGGAGAACATACCTTTCTTCATCTCTCCGCCGTACCATGTATTAACGATAACCTGCTCACGGCTTGTAATGTTGAACATTACAGCTGTCTCAGAGTTAAGTCCTAATTCCTTGTAGTTCTCAACTTTAGCCTTGGATGCGTTGTAAACAACGAAATCCGGCTCAAAGTTCTCAAGCTCCTCAGCTGTCGGCTGAATGAACATGTTTGTTACGAAGTGTGCCTGCCATGCAACCTCAACGATGAAACGGATAGCCATACGTGTGTCTTTGTTAGCTCCGCAGAATGCATCTACTACGAAAAGTTTCTTGTTGGAAAGCTCCTTCTTGGCAAGATCTTTAACTGCATTCCATGCTTCCTGAGTTGCCGGATGGTTATCGTTCTTGTACTCATCGGATGTCCACCAAACTGTGTCTTTGGAGTTCTCATCCATAACGATATATTTGTCTTTAGGGGAACGTCCTGTGTAGATACCTGTCATTACATTGACAGCACCAAGCTCACTGACCTGACCCTTCTCAAATCCTTCAAGCTCCGGTTTGGTCTCTTCCTCGAATAATACATCGTAAGAAGGATTGTACACGATCTCAGTTGTTCCGGTAATACCATACTTTGTTAAATCGATTTTTGCCATCTTAACATTTACCTCTCTTCTTTAATAGTAATTATGATAGCCACCTACTGCTGCAGGTTTTTGTCATCCTGCCATAGGAATTGGTCATTCCAACATCCCTATCCACAATTATACATAAATTGTACGTAAAAGCAACCAAAAAAATTCATTTTCCGCAAAAAAATGATAAATCTTTAACAGTGACGTTTTGGTACTGTCAGATTCTACTCCATCTATACTTGACTTTTTCAGAATAATGGCTACAATATATCTGATTATAGTTATTATATATATTTATAATAGCAACTATATGATTTTAATATATAGAAAGAAGTGATTTCTATGTCAGATATTCTGATCAAACGTAATCATATGGAAATCCCTTGGCACAACTACGTAAGTACCAGGAACAGCCAGCCCATTACCGAAGCTTCTCTTTCCGAAAAAGCTTCCCTGATCGGCCGTACAGGCATGATGCTTCTCTCCTGTGGGACCGGTGCCTGGCGGGTACGGAGTTCCATGAATACATTGTCAGAAGCACTTGGCATCACCTGCTCCGCAGATATCGGATTGATGTCTATAAGCTACACCTGCTTTGACGGTGAGAGCAGTTTTTCCCATGCCCTTAGTCTGACTACCACCGGCGTAAATACTTCCAGGCTGAACAGGCTGGAACATTTTGTCAGTGATTTTCCTGCGGAAGGTATCCATATGAGCGGTGAAGCACTGCACAGTCAGTTAGATGAGATTGAGCGGATCCACGGGCTTTATTCCCCTGCTGCCCTGGGACTGGCTTCTGCACTGGCCTGTGGTGCATTTACTTTTCTTCTGGGCGGTGGCCCACTGGAGATGATCCTGGCTTTTGCAGGCGCAGGTATCGGAAACGCCATCCGCGGCAAGCTTGGCAAGCATCATTTTACTCTGTTTATGTGCATTGCAGTTTCTGTTTCCTCCGCCTGTCTTGTATATGCAGGTTTCCTGAAACTGGCAGAGCTTCTGTTCCACATTTCCGTCCAGCATGAGGCCGGATACATCTGTTCCATGCTGTTTATCATTCCGGGCTTTCCGTTTATCACAAGCGGGATCGACCTTGCCAAGCTGGATATGCGTTCCGGACTGGAACGACTGGCCTACGCCATTATTGTTGTAATGGTGGCTGCTGTCTCTGCCTGGCTGATGGCACTGCTTCTTCATCTGAGGCCTGTGGATTTCCTGCCTCTGAAGCTTTCGGCAGCTCAGAGGATCCTGTTCCGGCTTCTGGCAAGCTTCTGCGGGGTATTCGGCTTTTCAGTCATGTTCAACAGTCCTTTCCGGCTCGCCGCAGCTGCCGCCTTCATTGGTGCACTGTCCAACACTTTGCGTCTGGAGCTTGTTGATCTTGCCGGTTTCCCACCTGCCGCCGCAGCTTTTCTCGGAGCACTGACAGCCGGACTTCTGGCTTCCCTCATCAAAACAAAAGTGGGATATCCCAGGATTTCCATTACCGTACCATCCATTGTGATCATGGTTCCCGGGCTTTATCTCTACCGGGCGATCTACAATCTGGGAATCATGTCCCTGAATGTTTCCGCCTCCTGGTTTGCAGCTGCGATCCTGATCATCGTTGCTCTTCCTCTGGGCCTTATTTTCGCCAGGATTCTTACAGACAAAATGTTCCGCTACTGCACCTGATGGGCATACAAAAAGGACTGCTTTCTGTATCTTCCGGTCATCAGCTATCCTTCTGATAACCAGAGCAATACAAAAGCAGTCCTTTTTTGTACACTCTATTTCATTACGATCTCATCCGCGATCCCGATCATTTTTTCCAGGCGGTCCGCAAATTTATGTATGGGGAGAAAAACGCCCAGTCCGTCATAACGTTTTCCACCATCCTCCACAGAATCCTGCCCATAATACACAAAGGCTCTTGGAAGCTTCTTTTGAATTGCCATCATAATATCCCATACAGCTGCATAGGCCTGTGCCTCCGTTTCCTTTTCCCTTACGCTGTCCGGAAGCTCATACACCAGCAGCACACCGATATGTTCGCCCATTTTGTACTCTTCTACTTCCATGGTAGCTTCATCATAGGTATGTCGCTTCCGGTAGCCATACGCCAGATACATCTTTACACCAGGTTTCTCCCTGTATATCCTGCGAAATCGGTCGTAATCCCTGTCACTTACATGGATTCCCTTTTCCCGCAGAAAATTTCCTTTTTCATCTGTGAGAAATACCGGATTCTCCTGTCCATCTGCATTGAACCTGAACGGTGCCAGAAAAGAATTTCGCAGAAGATCAAACATACTGTTCTGGCAGATCGCCATAAGGAGAGCTGTCAGATCACGGTTTTTATATGCGTCCAGCAATGCATAGGCGAATTTTTCCGGAGGAAGATATCCGCATTCTATGTCTGTATCCGCATCCATGGATTCATAGAAGGTCTCCGTCAGCCGTCTGCACGCCTCCGGATCCTTCAGGATCTTTTCAAATAAAAGCTCCGCCTTTTCCTCTCTTGGGAATAATGTGCTGTTTTCCACAATTCCTCACCCTTTCTAATCTCTATGTTTACTGGAAAACATCAGAATAAAGCTGATCAGAAGCAAAACATCCGATACCCAGATTGCCGGGATCCCCAGCCTCATGGACAGATTTCCTCCGCCACCGGCTCCAATGGCAAAAAAGAAAATTATCCCGAAATAATAAAGAGCCTGCTTCAACTGTTCCGGACGTTTTTCACGACAATACACGGACAACGCCGCCGTGCCGCTTCGTAAATTTCCGATGCACATGGTGCTTGCATAGGAATAACCGCCCACCTTCCGGAAGGTCTGTACCTGCATGGCGCAGGAAAAGGATACCAGTACGGTTGCTAGCATATCCAATTCTCCCGGCATAAATCCCACCGCAAAAAGGATCAGGATCTCGATCAGCAGGATCATCTGCCTCCAATGAAGTTTTTTTGCATATTTAAAGGTACTCTGGATCCGCTCCGCCGCTACAACACCAATGGCAAAGGCTAAAACAGGGAACAGGTACCTTAAGCCCTCTCCCCACTGTCCTGTCATAAAATTTTGGCTCATCAGAACCACGTTGCCTGTCTGGGCGTTGGAAAACACCTCATCTCTTGTAAAGTATGTGTAGGCATCCTGAAATCCGCCGGACATTGCCAGAAATACACTTGTGATAAAAGCTTCTGACATCTGCCGGTCTGCGCTCTGCAGCTTTCTGCCTCCTGAAACCACTCTAAATCACTCCTGTCATTGATTTTTTTCCTCGGGTGTATTATAGTTTGCTCAGAAGCAAATGTAAAAAGTATTATTAATATCGTAAACATATTAAAATCATATCACAGGATGGAGACAATACATGATCACTTACGACTACTACCGGATCTTTTATTATGTAGCCCAGTATAAGAGCTTTACCAAGGCAGCAAGAGCTCTTCACAACAATCAGCCAAATATCACCCGCTGTATGAACAACCTGGAGCAGGAGCTGAAATGTACGCTCTTTCTCCGCTCCAACAAAGGAATCGCACTTACACCGGAAGGCCGCCAGCTTTATGAACACGTTGCCCTGGCTTTTGAGCAGCTTTCCATCGGTGAGGAGGAGATCCGCCAGAACGGTGAGCTGGAGCATGGTCTGGTTTCCATCGGTGCCAGCGAAAATGCCCTGCGTCTGATCCTTCTGGAAAAGCTGGAGCTGTTCCGCGAGCAATATCCTCATGTGCGCCTGCGCCTCTTCAACCATTCTACTCCACAGGCTGTACAGGCACTGAAAAATTATGCGGTGGATTTCGCCATTGTCACCACTCCGATCTCCATCCGCAAGCCTTTACAGAAAAAAAGTCTCCTGCGTTACCGGGAGATTCTTGTGTGCGGAAGCAAATATAAGGATCTGACTACTGCCCCCATCAGCATCCATGAGCTCCAGGACCTGCCCTTTGTGGGTCTTGCGGAAGGGACCAGCACCAGAGAAATGTATATGAATTACTTTATGGAAAACCGTGTTTCTTTTCATCCTGACATCGAGGCAGCAACTACAGACCAGGTCCTTCCCATGATCGTCCATAATCTGGGAATCGGCTTTTACCCGGAACCCCTTGCCCGGGAAGTGATCAATGACGGGAAGATTTTTGCCCTTCAGCTTAAGGAGCCGCTCCCCCAGAGGGAAGTCTGCCTAGTCACAAACAGCAGTACTACCATGAGTACTGCTGTCAAAAAAGCCATTGAATTTATTGTGTAAATCTCTGAGACTGATCAGCCATTTATGCTTATTGTTCCACTGTCCTCTCAATATGCATGGCAAGATAACCAATTTCAATAGGATCCAGCTCTTTACCCAGGCTTTTGCCCAGGCTCTCACAGACATCCTCCGCGATCCTGTAGGATTCCGGATATTTTTCTTCTATATATTCATTCATATCCAGCTTCAGTGTCTCCCCTGTGGAGACACGGGCTACCATATATTTGATATGGTTCATCATACGGTTGTAGGACAGAGAAATCACATCGATCTTCTTTCCTGTAGCCATCTCGATCATGGCGATACATTCCCGGACAGCTCTTGCTGTCTGCATGGCTACGGACACCTTCTCATCTCCCAGTGCAGAGTGAATATGAAGTGCCACATATCCTACCTCATGATCATCGATCTCAATGTCCATCTGCTCTTTCAGGATCTTCTTCAGTACCTCCGCCACCTTGAATTCGCTGTAAAAAAGCACCTTGATGTCATCAGTCAGAGGATTGCTAATCTGCTCATGATTACGGATACGTCCCACTGCAAAAGAGATATGATCAGCCAGCGGAAAAATAATCCCTTTATCTATAGTATCCCCGAAGGTCTTCTCCGCTTCTCTTAATATCTCATCTGCGATCTCCAGAAATTCCGGTGCTACACTCTTTGCCAGTTCTTTTGCTGAGCCACGTTCTGTCTCCTGAGCCAGCCTGTAAAGGGTACAGTCTGCCGGAGCCTCAAAACGCTGGCTGACCTTCTTTCCGAATCCAACCCCCTTCCCCAGAAGCACATATTCCTGGTTTTCTTCCATATTTATGGCAATGATGCCATTATTGTTCAATACCTTGCTCACTCTGTACATCTTTTTTCCCCACCATTTATATATATCCTGCTGCTTTTCCACATTCCACCACTGTCTGCCACTGATTTCAGTCAACATTTTTGTCTGCAGCTGTCGATTTTCTTTATCGTAACAGAATCTGTCTTTTGTGTAAAGCCCTTCCGGCAGACAGTTATTTTCTCCTGCCACAGGAAAAGCGCGCCCGGGCATTAGGCGCGCTTTCCATAAAACCAATCATCTATATTATTGCTGAAAAATTTCCTATTCTTCCACAGTCTCCACTGCGAACAGCGGCTCGCCTGCCTTAATCTCTCCATTGGCAAGAAGGCGTACTTTCTGGTTATCCTCGATCTCTGTGCAGAGGATCGGAGAACATAAGGACGGAGCGTTTTCTGTGAGATACGGGATGTCGATCTTCATCAACGGCTCGCCCTTTTTCACATGCTGTCCCTGCTCTACCAGGATCTCGAAGCCTTTTCCTTCCAGCTTTACAGTATCAATGCCTATATGAAGAAGCATTGGAAGATCTGTATCTGTCTGGAATCCGATGGCATGCTTTGTGTCAAAAATAAACTCTACCTCGCCGTCTTCCGGAGCACAGATCACCGGGTCCTTCGGTGTGACTACAGCACCCTCGCCCATCATTCCTTCTGCGAAGCCTTCATCCGGCGCTGTAGAAAGATCTGCTGCGATACCGGTTACCGGGCTGTAGACGATAGCTGTTCTGAGGACCTTTTTCTCCGGCTGAATGTCGGCTTCGGATGACTGAGCTGTACTCTGAGCAGCCTCACCTGTACTTTCTGCTGTATGCTCTGTATCAGACTGAGCCTGATTTTCTGCATTGTCTGTTACTGCCTCATTTGCGCCTTCAAAATATTCATTCGGCGCTGTCTCCAGATAATCCTCCAGTTTAGACTTGATCACAGTTACCTGCGGACCGTAGATGATCTGGATACCCTGGCCCTTTTTCACGATTCCTCTGGAGCCTGTTGTTTTCAGAATGTCGTCGTTGACTCTTGCAGCATCATGGACGGTGATACGGAGTCTTGTTGCACAGCAGTCCACATCGCTGATGTTTTTCTTTCCGCCAAGACCGGCTGTGATGGCTTCACTTACCGGATCTGCGGATGTACTTCCTGCTGCTTCACCGGCTTTTCCGGCTTCTTTTCTTGCGTTTACATCTGCTTTTGTATAAAGCTTTGTTTCTGTGTCGTCATCCTCACGTCCCGGCGTCTTGAAGTTGAACTTTTTGATCAGGAAGGTGAAGATCACATAATAGAGAATAAAGTAAATGATACCTACCGGGATAATCCTGAGCCAGCTTGTCTTTGCATTTCCCTGAAGGATCCCGAACAGGAACAGATCAAGGAAACCGCCGGAGAAGGTAAGTCCTACTGCAATGTTCAGCATATGTGCGATCATATAAGCCGCGCCTGCAAGAACAACCTGTACCGCAAACAATGCAGGAGCTACAAACAGGAAAGAGAACTCCAGTGGCTCTGTGATTCCTGTAAGCATACATGCAAGGGCTGCGGAAAGAAGAAGTCCGCCTGCTGCTTTTTTCTTCTCAGGCTTTGCACAGCGGTACATGGCAAGAGCTGCTCCCGGAAGACCGAAGATCATGAAAATGAACTCTCCGGAAAAATATCTTGTTGCATCTGCGCTGAAATGCGCTACATTTGCGGAATCTGCAAGCTGGGCGAAAAAGATATTCTGTCCGCCCTGTACCATCTGACCTGCAACCTCCATAGTCCCGCCAACGGCTGTCTGCCAGAATGGCATATAAAATACGTGATGAAGTCCGAAGGGGATCAGCGCACGTTTGATAATACCAAAGATCAGAGTTCCGATATAGCCGCTGCCTGTTACAAGACCGCCCAGAGCATAAATACCGTTCTGGACTGCCGGCCATACGAAATACATCAGGATTCCCACAAACATATATACAATGGTGGAAATGATGGGCACAAATCTGGAACCACCGAAGAAGGAAAGTGCGTTTGGAAGCACGATCTTATGAAAACGGTTGTGCAGAGCCGCAACACCAAGGCCGACGATAATACCACCAAACACACCCATCTGTAAGGACTGGATGCCGCAGACAGAGGTTACAGTACCTTCCAGAACGCTTTTTGCGATCTGTCCGTCTGCTGTGATCTTGTCATTTACTACCAGCATACCATTGATGGCTACATTCATAACGAAGTAAGCGATCAATGCGGAAAGAGCTGCTACCTCTTTCTCTTTTTTTGCCATACCGATGGCCACGCCTACTGCAAAGATCAGCGGCAGGTTATCAAATACCGCGCTTCCGACTTTGTTCATAATGATCAGGAGTGCATGTAAAATCGTTCCGTCTCCCAGAATCTTCTGAAGTCCGTAGGTTGCAATGGTTGTTTCATTTGTGAAGGAACTGCCGAATCCAAGAAGCAGGCCTGCCACAGGAAGGATTGCTATGGGAAGCATAAAGGAACGTCCCACACGCTGCAAAACTCCGAAAATTTTGTCTTTCATGTTTCTCTCCTTTTCTTTCGACGTTTTGGAGCGGGAGTCTTTTAAGTGGGCAACAAAAAAAGACACCAACCCCCATAAACGTCAAATAAAAATAATAACATTTATGACTGGTTAATGCCTGCTTATCAGTTACACACCAAATCTGAAATACACTATACGGGGTTTGTTCTTCTGTGTCAAGGAGTAAATTGAATTTTCCGTAAAAAATCCGGTACGGCTATTATTCACCGGCAAACGATATGTGCCGGACGAACCCGAAATTCCCTGGCTTGACTTTATTCTTTCTTATGTTAAGATGAACATAGACTGTCTGACTGCGATATTTTTTTCGTGTTCAGACCATACATTTCATAAAAACGGAGGTACTTTTTCCGATGAATACCATCAAGAAATTCATCCACTATTACGGCCCGTACAAAGCGGTCTTTTTTATTGACCTGTTCTGTGCAGCCGTTATCAGTCTGGTAGATCTTGCTTATCCCCAGATTCTTCGTACTACGACAAAAACTCTCTTTACACAGGATAAGGATATTATTCTTCATGCCCTCCCTGTGATTGCAGCTTCTCTTTTTGTTATGTACATTGTGCAGAGTCTCTGCAAATATTATGTAACCTGTCAGGGACATATGATGGGTGCAAAGATGGAACGTGATATGCGCCGGGAGCTTTTTGACCATTACCAGGAGCTGTCTTTTTCCTATTACAGCAGGAATAATTCCGGTCAGATGATGAGCAAGCTGGTCAGTGACCTTTTTGACATTTCCGAGTTTGCACATCATGGCCCTGAGAATCTTTTTATCTCTCTGGTAAAGATTGTCGGTGCTTTTATCTTCCTGTTCTTTATCAACAGAAAGCTTGCACTGCCGCTGATCCTCCTGGTGATCGTGATGTTTGTTTTTTCTTTTCGTCAGAATGCCAAAATGCAGGAGACTTTTATGGAAAACAGGCGTAAAATCGGCGATGTGAACGCAAGTCTTCAGGATACCCTTTCCGGCATCCGTGTTGTGCAGTCTTTTGCAAATGAGGACATCGAGCGTGCCAAATTTAAGAAAAGTAATGAGGCATTCCTTGTTTCCAAAAGAGATAATTATCACTGCATGGGAAGCTTCATGAGTTCTAATCTTTTCTTCCAGGGTATGATGTACCTGGTAACTCTGGTTTACGGTGGCTATCTGATTGCCCAGGGTGAAATGCAGACTTCAGATCTTGCCATGTATGCCCTGTATATCGGAATCTTTATCAGCCCCATCCAGATTCTGGTAGAGCTTGTGGAAATGATGCAGAAGGGTCTTTCCGGTTTCCGCCGTTTCCTGGATGTGATGGAAACAGAATCCGAGATCAGGGATGCAGACAACGCTGTTGAGCTTACGGATGTGAAAGGACATGTGCGTTACGACCATGTTTCTTTTCATTACAGCGATGATGAAACTCCTGTGCTTTCCGATATCTCTATTGATATCCCGGCTGGAAAATCCATTGCCCTGGTGGGACCTTCCGGAAGCGGAAAAACCACGATCTGCTCTCTCCTTCCCAGATTCTATGATGTGACCGGCGGTTCCATTACTGTAGACGGAAAGGATATCCGTGGGCTAACTCTTAAGAGTCTTCGAAGCCAGATCGGTATGGTACAACAGGATGTCTATCTTTTTGACGGAACCATCAAGGCTAACATTGCCTACGGAAAGCCCGGAGCTTCCGATGAAGAGATCATTAATGCCGCCAAATGTGCGAGTATCCATGACTTTATCATGGAGCTGCCGGATGGATATGACACTTATGTGGGAGAACGTGGCACACGCCTTTCCGGTGGACAGAAGCAGCGGATCTCCATTGCCCGTGTATTCCTTAAGAATCCTCCGATCCTGATCCTGGATGAGGCCACCAGTGCACTGGATAACGAAAGTGAACGTTGGATCCAGAAGAGTCTGGAGGAACTTTCAAAAAATCGTACTACCATTACGATCGCACACCGGCTTTCTACGATCCGTGATGCGGATGAGATCATTGTGATCACAGAGGAGGGTATCGCTGAACGCGGTACACATGCTGAGCTGCTTGAGAAGAATGGATTGTATGCTGCATATTACAATATGTAAATATACGAGGGAGGGTCATCTCAGAGTTGCGAAGCCCGAAGACCCTCCCTCGAGCTCCCACCCTCTTGGGCACGCCAGATTCATCAAGACAGAATGGGTTGAATGATGACTGTGACGTACGGACGTGGGAGGCGCTTCGCTGTCCCACTGGATTATTATGGGATAAAAATAAAAGACTGCTGTATATCTTATCAAAAATGATATGGATATATGGCAGTCTTTTTTGTTTGTTACTTATTTTTCAAAAAATTCAGTAAATATTACAGCAGATAAACCGGAAGCTCATCCTTGATTCCTACCGGCTGGTTGTTGTCCGGCTCGTCTTTCTTTGGGGTGAGGAACTTGGCCTGAAGTTCATCGGCGTTTCCTCCACTGATCACATTCTGAGCTACGGTTCCTGTTGTGGTTTCTGCGGCGGCTGTTTTCTTAGCTGCAGTTTTTCGTGTTGTCGTCTTTCTGGTGGTGGTTTTCTTTGCTGTTGTTTTTGTTGTGGCTGCTTTCCTTGCTGTGGTTTTTGCTGCTGTCTTTTTGGCAGGAGCTTTCGCTGCTGTTTTCTTTACAGTTGTTTTTTCTGCTGCTTTTTCCTCTGTTTCAGCTTTTACCTCTGCTGCTTTAACCTGGGCCTCTTTTACTTCTGTAACTTTCTCTTCTGTCTTTGCTGTTTTCTCTGCATTTACTGCTCTTGCGATGCTTGCTTTACCTACTGACACGATCCATTACCTCCTCTGCCAATGCTATGTATTCTTTTGCGCTGCGGCTGCTTTTTTTGAATTCCACAACCGGCTCGCTGCTGTCCTGTGACCATTCGATGGAGCTGTCCACACGGATAAAGGATTCAAAAAGATAGATTCCCTCCATCTCTTTGAGAGTCTCCATGGTCTGTTTGAAATAATTCTTTCTGGCATCTGCCTTGGTCACAACGATTCCCAGGACCTGAAGGGCCGGAGCGATCTCACGAACCTCATTCAGGAAATCGAACATATTTGCAAGACCAAACATGCCCCACGGGCTTGCCTCCACCGGAACCAGAACATAATCCGACGCACACAGGATATTCATCACCCAGCCGCCAAGAGTCGGCGGTGCATCAATAAGAATGTAATCGTACACCCCGGAATCCTTGATCTTCTGCAGACATTTCCGCAGGATAAATTCTCTCTGCCATTTCGTAAAAAGCTCATATTCCACGGAGCTCATCAGCGTAGATGACGGAACCAGATCCAGATTCTCATACTTCGTATGCACGATAAAATCGCTGAGATCCGACTGATGACCAATGGCATAGTAGAGATTTTTCTCCCCGGCAGCCATCTTTAGAACTTCTTCTTCATCAAAAAATGAAAGGGAAAGATTCAGCTGCATATCGCCATCCACAAGAAGAACCTTCTTACCCATACCGGCCAGTGCCGCACCTACATTGGAACAGCTGGTGGACTTTCCGCTGCCGCCCTTATTATTCGCAAAACAAATCGTCACTGTATTTCCCATCACAGCCTCCCGACAACACAAAATCGTAAATCACTAACTTTCCCTTATTATAATATAACGCTCCCCCAAAAACAAGCATATCCCCCATAAAACCACAAAATATGGCAAAAAACCCTCACATAAAACAACAGCAAAAAAAGAATCCTGTTGCGGAATAATTTCCTAAAAAAGTCATTGTTTAACATGGATTCTCTGTACATTTTCATGTTATATTAATAACCATAAACCTGCCAAAGGAGGATGCACTTATGACAAACGCAACCAAACTTGCCCTGGAAGAATCCCTGAAACATCTGCTTCTTAAGAAGCCTTTAGATAAGATAACCATCAACGACCTTACCACTGACTGCGGGATCAGCCGTATGACTTTTTACTATCATTTCAAGGATATCTATGATCTTGTGGAGTGGTGCTGTCTGGAAGATGCCAGAATTGCCCTTCAGGGCAAAAAAACCTCTTCCACCTGGCACGAAGGGCTTCTACAGATCTTTGATGCCGTGATGGAAAACAAGCCATTTATCTTAAATGTATACCGCTGTGTGGGGCGGGAACAGATCGAGAATTATCTGTTCCAGCTTACCTGCAATCTTCTTATGGGCGTGATAACAGAAAAATCAAAAGACATTCCCATCACGAATGAACAGAAAATTTTTATAGCAGATCTGTATAAATACAGCTTTGTAGGGATCATGCTGGACTGGATCAAAAACGGCATGCGTGAAGATTATCGCGGGATCGCGGATGATACCGCAACTGCACTATACGGAAGCATCGACAACGCCATCCGTAATTTTGCCGCCAGAAACAAAACTGCAGAAATGCATACAGAATAAAAACTTATCAAAACAGACATAATGATAAAAAACTGAACACTTTCGGTGTTTTGTAAATAGAATCTTTTTTCCGGATGGGCTATCATAGCATCAACATCAACAAAGAACAGTTAATCCGATACAAACAGGTATCTCATTTATGAAAGGTGGATGTCATATGTCAGATAAAAAAGGATTCATGGGACTTGCAGCACTTGCAGCAGCCGGAGCCGGCGCAGCCATGCTGATGAAAAAAACAAAAGAGATCAATGAAGAGGAAACTTTACATGTAAAGGAAACTACCGAAAATTACCGCAATACAGAGCGCGGAAAATATGACAAAAACAGTAAAGGAATTTATTACTCCAACGGTAACTACGAAGCTTTTGCCCGCCCTGAGAAACCGGAAGGCATTGATGATAAACATGCCTATATCGTAGGAAGCGGTCTTGCTTCCCTTGCGGCTGCCTGCTTCCTTGTAAGAGATGCACAGATGCCTGGTGAACACATCCACATTCTGGAAGCCATGGATATCGCCGGCGGTGCCTGCGACGGAATCTATGATCCGTCAAGAGGCTACATTATGCGCGGCGGCCGTGAGATGGAGAACCATTTTGAATGTCTGTGGGATCTTTTCCACAGTATTCCTTCCCTTGAGAAACCGGGTGCTTCCGTTCTGGATGAATTCTACTGGCTGAATAAGCATGATCCGAACTACTCTCTCTGCCGTGCAACTGTGAACCGTGGACAGGATGCACATACAGACGGCAAGTTCAATCTGAGCCAGAAAGGCTGTATGGAAATCATGAAGCTGTTCATGACCAAAGATGAGGATCTCTACGATAAGACTATTGAAGATGTATTTGACGATGAGGTGTTTAATTCCACCTTCTGGCTGTACTGGCGCACCATGTTTGCTTTTGAAAACTGGCACAGTGCACTTGAAATGAAACTTTACTTCCAGCGTTTTATCCATCATATCGCAGGTCTTCCGGATTTCAGTGCCCTGAAATTCACGAAATATAATCAGTACGAATCTCTGATTCTTCCTATGAAGAAATATCTGGAGGACGCAGGTGTTGACTTCCAGTTCAACACAGAAGTCACAAATGTTATCTTTGATTTCAAGGATGGCAAAAAGACTGCTTCTGCTATTGAGTGCAAGGTAAAAGGCGTTGAGCAGGGTATCCTTCTCACAGAAAATGATCTTGTTTTTGTCACAAACGGAAGTTGTACAGAGGGCACGATCTACGGTGATCAGAACCATGCACCGAATGGTGATGCAGAGGTACGTACCAGCGGAGTATGGTCCCTGTGGAAAAATATCGCAGCTCAGGATCCGTCTTTCGGACATCCGGAGAAATTCTGCTCAGACATTGCCAAGACCAACTGGGAATCTGCTACCGTCACCACACTGGATGACCGTATCATCCCTTATATCACTAACATCTGCCAGCGTGATCCACGTACCGGCAAGGTTGTTACCGGTGGTATCGTAAGCTGCCAGGATTCCAAATGGCTCTTAAGCTGGACCATCAACCGTCAGGGACAGTTCAAGGAGCAGGATCCTGATAAAGTCTGCGTATGGGTTTACGGACTTTTCACAGATGTTCCCGGCGACTATATCAAGAAGCCGATGAAGGACTGCACAGGTAAAGAGATCACTGCAGAGTGGCTGTACCACCTTGGTGTTCCGGTGGATCAGATCGATGATATGGCTGAGAACAGTGCAATCTGTGTTCCTACTATGATGCCTTATATCACAGCTTTCTTTATGCCGCGTGCAAAAGGCGACCGCCCGGATGTTATCCCGGATGGCTGTGTGAACTTCGCATTCCTCGGACAGTTTGCCGAAACTCCGCGTGATACCATTTTCACTACAGAATATTCTGTACGTACTGCAATGGAGGCTGTATATGGTCTTACAGGTGTAGACCGTGGTGTTCCGGAAGTATGGGGAAGTGTTTACGATATCCGTGAGCTTCTTGACAGCTCCGTGAAACTGATGGACGGCAAATCTCCTCTTGAGATCCAGCTCCCTGGACCTCTGAATGCACTGAAGAAGCCTCTTCTGAATGTTGTGAAGGGAACTGTGGTTGAAAAAGTACTGCGAGATCATAATGTTCTGAAAGATTATATGTAAGATATACAGCCCGCCAGGCAGATATTTTCAATTCAAAAATTGAGATTTGAAAACAGTAATTGAGCCTCAGGTTCTATTTGTGCAACAATCCCCCGGAAATACTTCTCGTGCGGTATTTCCGGGGGATTATTTATTTTCCGATACTATTTTCCCAGTGTTTCATTCATACTTCCAGACCGGAAGCCCTGAAGATCCAATGTTACGTAGGAGAATCCCAGAGTACGGAATTTCTCTGTGATCTTTGTTCTTGTCTCATTATCTGCAATTTTCAGGATATCCTCTTCCGGGACTTCGATCCTCGCCATTGTTCCATGAATGCGTACGCGGAACTGGTGGAAACCAAGATCTATCAGGAACTGCTCGGCCTGATCCACCATGTGAAGCTTTTCCTCAGTGATGGTTTCACCGTATACAAATCTAGATGCAAGACAGGCAAAGGACGGCTTGTTCCAGGTTGGAAGGTTCATGTGCTTTGACAGCTCACGGATCTCTTCTTTATAGAGGCCTGCTTCCTGGAGAGGACTCCGCACACCAAGTTCCTGGATGGCTCTTTTTCCCGGGCGGTAATCGCCTAAGTCATCCATGTTGGAGCCTTCTACGATCATATTCATATTATGCGCTTTCGCTGCTTCCCAGAGTTTTGTAAAAATGGCTTTTTTGCAGATGTAGCAGCGGTCAGGTGGATTCTGACGGAAGCCCGGAATGTCAAATTCATTGATCCTGCAGACTTCCTGGCAGATATGGTTATCCTGGCAGAAATCCTTCGTTTCTTTCAGCTCTCTGTCTGTGAAAGAGCAGGGGCATGCAGTGATGGCCATGGCCTTGTCACCAAGTGTCTCCTGTGCTACTTTCAGAAGAAATGTGGAATCTACGCCGCCGGAAAATGCTACGGCTACGCTTCCAAGAGAATGAAGGATATCCTGGAGTTTTCTGTATTTTTTTTCAAGTATGATGTTGTCTGTTTCTGGCATGTGTTATGTTACCTCGCACTTCCGGTCTTTTCTTTTTACTTCATAAAAAATTACATTTCGATCACATCAAGATCATCCGGAACAAACAGATTTCCGTGATAATACTCTCTGCCTTCTGCTCCGTAAAGTTCTTTACGATTCTTAATGTTCTTATCCTCTGTGTGATACAGTACAAGATTCTTTACGCCAAGCTGCTGGGCAAGCTCACTGGCATCCTTAACTGTGGAATGATGTTTCTCATAAGGATTGAAGATGTCACGCTGTCCATACAGGCAAAATGCTTCGTGAAACATCCAGTCGCTGCCCTTCGCATATTTCTCCTCGCATTCGTTGTATGGCTCATCTCCGCAGCATGTCAGCACCTTGTTATCTCCGTAGATCATCTGGAAACCGAACTGTTTCGCCTTGGTAGAGCCGATATCGAAGAATGTTACTTTCTTATTGAGAATCGTTTTCTCTTCGCCGTCTTTTATCTCGATCAGATGAAGTCTGTCACCGATGTACTGTGTCTCTTTCTTGTTGAGAAGCTTAAATGCCATGTCTTTCAGAAGTCCGATCACTTCGTCATGTGCGTAGATATTGGCCTCGCCCTGATAAGCACCCTTCTTCATGTTCTGGCAGATAATTCGGATCACCCAAACAATTCCCATGATATGGTCAACATGCTTATGTGTAACAAAGATCTCATGAACATCCATCAGATCTACGCCTGCTTTCTTAAGCTGGGAAAGCACAGTGTTTCCACCGCCGCCGTCAACCAGAAAATGGCCGTACTCATCGCTGAGCACGAAGCATGTATTATAGCACTCCGTTACCAGTGCGTTGCCTGTTCCAAGCATGGTTAATTTCATTGTTTTTTCTCCTCCTGTATATCACAGCGAATTTCTGCAGTTAGCCACCTGCTGCTCTTTCGCTGTCCGACTGGCTGTAATCTGTTGTAACGTATGTACTTACTATTAACAGCCTGGTATTTTTATTTTCTGTGTTTTTCGTGTCTCATGATACCATTAAGGAAAAATATTTTCAATGAAATTTTCACTGATCATCTCATGAACCAAAGGGCTGGAAATGGCATATTCTCTCTTACGTTATCACCTTTGTTCCACGGTACATTTTCCTGTCTTCTTTTCTGCCTTCTTCTCTTCCTGCCTCAAGTACCTCTGTTTTTGCAAATTCATATACGGATTCCTTCCATCTTTTTGCCATAGGCAACACCTGCTGTTTTGCAGGAGTGGAAGAACATTTTGGGCATATAAAAAGCAGGTGCTATCACATGTCATCCATGTCTGCTCCTGCTTTTTATCATTTGATATATTTTTTATTTAATCTTCTTCAGCTCATACTCTCTTGTTCCCAGGCCGATCTTTTCTGCCTGGTCCAGAGTTGCTTTCCATTCTACATTTGGGTTGGAATCTTTGAAATGATCATGATGGCAGTGCCATCCTGGTTCTGCCAGATGCTCTCCAAGCTGGCTGTTTTCGATCGGCGTTGCCTTGAGACAGGCATCTGCACATGCCTGATCCAGAGCTACCGGGTCAAAGCTTGCGAACATTCCGATATCCGGAAGGATCGGCGCATCGTTCTCCCCGTGGCAGTCGCAGTTCGGGCTGATATCCTGTACCAGTGCAATATGAAAATGTGGACGGCCATGACAGACAGCCTGTGCATACTCAGCCATCTTGCGGTCAAGCATTTCATTAGCACTGCTATTCGGATTGTAAACAGCATCAAAACTGCAGGCTCCGATACAGCGGCCACAGCCCTTGCATTTATCATAATCAATAACTGCTTTTTTGTTTACATAAGTAATGGCATCACTTCCACATTCTTTCGCGCAGCGTTTGCATCCACGACAGACTTCTTCGTTGATGGCAGGTTTACCGCTGGCATGCTGCTGCATCTTTCCTGCACGGCTTCCGCAGCCCATACCGATATTCTTCAGAGCACCGCCGAATCCTGTTGACTCATGCCCTTTAAAGTGACTGAGACTGATAAAAATATCCGCATCCATGATCGCATGTCCGATCAGCGCAGTTTTGCAGTATTCTCCGTTTACTACCGGAACCTCTATCTCATCTGTTCCTCGAAGTCCATCTCCAATAATGATCTGGCAGCCTGTAGTAATGGTATTAAAACCATTGAGGTTTGCACAGTCCAGATGCTCCAGAGCATTCTTTCTGCTTCCTGGGTAAAGAGTGTTGCAGTCTGTCAGAAATGGCAGCCCGCCCTGTTCTTTGCAAAGATCTGCCACAGCTTTTGCATAGTTCGGGCGAAGAAATGCCAGGTTTCCCAGCTCACCGAAATGCATCTTAATGGCTACAAATTTTCCGTCCATGTCAATGTCTCTGATTCCGGCAGCAACACAGAGTTTTTTCAGCTTATCAAGCTGGCTGGTTCCCACTGGACAACGAAAATCTGTAAAATAAACTGTTGATTTTTCCATTGTGATGTTTTCTCCTTATTTAATATCACTTGCTGCCTTTTATTCAATCATCTCTATCTCTGTCTTAAAATACTGTTCCTGAAAACTTACCTGTGCCATGATTTCCTTTGCCGTCATAGTCATGTTTTCCGGTACTGCCACCCATTTATCTTCCACATCATTAAGACGGTGGATAACAGCGATGATTTTACCTGTAAATTCCTTTATCGGATGATCCACGCCCAGAACATATACATCCTGTTCCTCGCCATCCGGAGCAATGATTCCTTCTATGTATCCATAATTTACCGGATAGAAAAGCTCCTTGTGCTCCGGATGGTAAGTATTCATCGGACGATCGATCACGACATGTACGATCTGGCCTGGAGCCGGTTTCTTTTCATGATCTGTCTGTTTCATTTATATTCCTCTGATTTCATTTTCATTATTCCTGTAAATCAAAGATTTATATTTCAATCCGTTCTGCTCTTTACCAGATCCTGGATTCTACAGCCGCACGCTCAATGCCAAGGCCTTTCATATACCGGTCTATGAACGCATCAAATCCCTTCACACCTTCTGCTTCCGGTGCCAGTGTACTTCCTTCATTTCCTTTGAATACATTTTCATCCAGAAAATCTGCAAGGTCTTCGCCGTCTTTCTTGTTGATCAGATATGAAGCCAGAAGAGCGATTCCCCAGGCTCCTCCTTCTCCTGCGGTTGACATAACGGAAACCGGTGCATTCACTGCATCTGCAAGGATCTGCTGGCCAACACCTTTTGTCTTAAAGAGGCCGCCATGTCCAAGAAGCTTGTCGATCTTCACATGCTCCTGATTAAGAAGGATATCAAGACCTACACGCATAGCTCCAAGACAGGTATAAAGATTGTTTCTCATAAAATTGGCAAGTGTAAATTTGCTCTCCGGAGAGCGGACAAACAGAGGACGTCCCTCCTCAAAACCAGTCATATGCTCACCTGAGAAATAACAATAGGAAAGAAGTCCGCCACAGTCAGGATCTCCCTCCATTGCTTTATTGTAAAGTGTTCCGAACAATTTGTCCATATCCACTTCCATGCCCATTGCTTCCATAAATTCCTTAAACACATTCACCCAGGCATTCAAATCAGATGTGCAGTTGTTGGAATGTGCCATGGCAACCGGATCACCGGCAGGTGTTGTGACCATATCGATCTCTTTGTACGGTTTGGAAAGAGCTTTTTCCAGGACGATCATGGCAAATACAGAAGTTCCTGCTGAAACATTTCCTGTCCGCTGACGCACACTGTTTGTGGCAACCATACCGGTTCCTGCGTCTCCCTCAGGCGGACACATCGGGATTCCTGCTTTCAGTCTGCCGGTTACATCAAGAAGCTTTGCTCCTTCTTCTGTAAGAGTACCCGCATCCTGTCCTGCAACCATAACCTCCGGCATGATATCACGGAGTTTCCATGGGAATCCATAAGGAGCTACCAGCTCATCAAATTTCTTCACCATCTCCTCATTGTAGTCTTTTGTTTCGCTGTCGATGGGGAACATACCTGCCGCATCACCGATACCCAGAACTCTTTTTCCGGTAAGCTTCCAGTGTACATAGGCTTCCAGAGTTGTGATATAATCAATATCTTTCACATGCTCCTCGCCGTTTAAGATCGCCTGGTACAGATGTGCAATGCTCCATCTCTGAGGGATATTATAATGGAAAAGTTCTCCAAGTTTCTCAGATGCCTCACCTGTGATATTGTTTCTCCATGTGCGGAACGGAACCATCAGCTCGCCTGCTTTGTTAAACGGCATATATCCGTGCATCATGGCACTGACTCCAAAAGCCCCTACGCTTGTCAGCTCCACTCCATATTTTTCCCGGACATCTTTTGCCATATCCTGATAGCTGGCCTGGAGACCTTTCCAGATTTCCTCCAGGCTGTATGTCCAGATACCATCCACATACTGATTCTCCCATCCGTAACCGCCGGATGCGATGGGCTGGTTCTTATCATCAACCAGAACTGCCTTGATCCTTGTGGAACCAAACTCGATTCCAAGTGCTGTGCGGTTCTCAAGAATCGCTGTTTTTGCCTCGTTTACTCCCATTATAAAAATCCTCCCGTATTATTTGCTGAAATACATATCCCAATTATAATATTCCTGTGAAAAAACATCAACATTTTACATCATAAAAAGGCCGGAACATCCATTTTAATGATCCGACCTGTCTATTCAGAAAACTGCTCGGGAGTCCCCTGACATACCTTTCATTTAGCGGTACATCTTCATATAATCTCCATGTGCCTCGATCAGCTCATCACACATTGCCTGGATATCTTTGATATTCAGCTCTGCACCTGTGTGAGGATCCATCATAGCTGCCTGATAGATCTTCTGGCGGTCTTTGGTCACTGCTGCCTCAATAGCAAGGAGCTGCGGGCTGACATTGGATGAGTTCATAGCTGCCAGCTGTGTAGGAAGCTTGCCCACTTTTACCGGGTGTACGCCGGTTCCGTCGATATAACATGGAACCTCTACGCAGGCATCTGACGGAAGGTTGTCGATATAACCATTGTTAAGAACGTTTCCACCAATCTTGTACGGTGTGTTTGTAACAACAGCCTCCATGATGTAGGAAGCATACTCTTTACTTCTCTCATGGCCGATCTTGCCGTCTTTGAGGATATCCTCACGCTCTTTTTCCCAACCCTCGATCTGTTTGATACATCTTCTCGGATATTCGTCAAGCGGAATATTGAATTCCTCGATCATCTCCGGATATCTGGATTTGATAAAGAACGGATTGTACTCTGCATTGTGCTCACTGGACTCTGTACAGTAGTAGCCAAGATGACGGATGTACTCATAACGTACCATATCCTCATGTTTCTCACCGGAAGTATTCTTCTCCTCTGCAATTCTGCGGATCTCCGGGTACAGGTCGTTTCCATCTTTGTCATGGATCTCAAGAAGCCATGCCATGTGGTTGATACCTGCGATCAGCTCGGTACGTCCCTCAAGCTTGTCTTCCATTCCCATTCCCTCAAGAAGCTTCTGGGAGCAGACCTGAACACTGTGGCAAAGACCTACTGTACGAATCTTTGTGAAACGCTGCATATAACCGGTGAGCATTGCCATCGGATTGGAGTAATTCAGGAACAAAGTGTTCGGGCATACTTCTTCCATGTCCCGTGCAAACTCTTCCAGAACCGGAATGGTACGAAGTGCACGCATGATTCCGCCGATTCCCAGAGTATCTGCGATGGTCTGTTTGATGCCGTATTTCTTCGGGATCTCAAAGTCTGTTACTGTACATGGCTCATAACCGCCTACCTGAATGGCATTGACTACGAAATCTGCATCGCGAAGTGCATCTTTACGGTTCTCTGCACCGAGATATGTTTTGATCACTGCGCGGTCCTCGTTTACGTTGTGGTTGATGGCACTTAAGATAATTCTGGAATCCTCCAGTCTCTTCTCGTCAATATCATAAAGTGCGATCTCGCTCTCGCGAAGTGCCGGTGTGCACATACAATCGCCAAGTACATTTCTTGCGAAAACCGTGCTTCCTGCTCCCATGAATGTAATTTTGATCATGTTCGTTTCCTCCTGTTTCCTTTGTTGGGTCTCTTATCCGGAATTCTTGTATTTTTCTTTGAAATTCCTGATTTTCTGCTATTTTTGCGGTGCAGTCCCGCTTCGTTTTCTTTGTGATCTTATCATACTACCGGAAACTTGTTTAAAATATGTACTTTGATGTTAATAATTGTTGTTTTGTTGCATGAGATACCTGGAAGTAATTTTCTATAACATTTCTTATGACATAAAAAGCTCTCTGCCCGATACCAGAATTTTATATATTCTGGCACAGACAGAGAGTTTTTTCTTCGTGAAATATATCACAGGATCAGGCTTCAGATTCCGTATAATCCCCCTTTTTTCCATTCACTACAAGTCTTCTCTTTTCTTCCTTGTATTCTCTCGGACTTCTTCCTGTTCTTGCCTTGAATACCTTTGAAAAAGCCAGGGGATCTCCATACCCGACTCTTACAGCAACTTCACTGACCTGAATATCTCCGTTTTTCAAAAGAGTCTTTGCCTTCTCGATGCGAAGATTCATAAGATATTCCTGTGGCGAGCATCCGAGGCTTTTTTTAAACGAGCTGGTAAGATAGCTCCGGTTTACTCCAATGCGGTCTGCCAGTTCATTGATCTTAAGCCTCTTGTCAAAATTGGCTGCAATGTAATCCACTGCATGCTCCACATAGACGGAATTGGGATATCTGTGGGATGGGAGAAGCTTGCCTTCTCTCAGACATGCATCTCTGTTATCCGTGATCAGATCAGAAAAAAGAAGCATCAGAAGTCCGTTCCGTTTCAGCTCATTTTCAAAAACAAGCTTGTTGGTCCGTACCATTGCATCAATATACTTCGCCGCATTTTCCATGCAGTGGATCCTTCGGACCGGATTTTCCCGGCTAAAGCCACTTACATGGATCACTTCCTCTGCAGTCATTCCCTCAAATCCTACCCAGCGGTACGTCCAGGGATTATCCATGTCTGCCTCATACCAGGCCTCCACACCGGATGGGATCAGAAATGCTTCTCCGCCGCTCAGATGATACTGGTGTCCATCCATCTCAAAAACCCCGGTTCCGGATTCCACGATATGAAGTACATGAGAGATCCTTTTATTTGGTCCAAATCGATGTCCCGGATCACAGCTTTCCCACCCACAGTAAGTAAGACAGAGATCCACCGCACCTTTCTTTAAATTCTCCAGACATTTATAGCTGTCTGAGTTTGTAAAACCAACTGTATGAAGCAACTTTTCACCTCCCTGATGTCATATATTATGTTTCCGCCTGTGAGCTGCTTCGCCACCCAATAACAGGCCGCCATATCCGGCGGCCTGTTATTTTTCTGGTCAGGCGGATGTTTTTCTGCAGATAATTTTTATTCCATCATTTACAAAAATCAGTCCTCTGCTTCAATTGTATACAATACAGAATGGAAATCACCGTTTGTCTTATTGCAGTAGTCACGGTCAACCGGGATTCCTGCATACATCAATTCATTTCCATATGCTTTCAGGCACTTATCTTCCCATTCTACTCTGTAAAGCTGATCCTCGTCAAGGCCTTTGAAGCGCAGACGCATCCAGGAAGCATTGACCTTGTTCAGTCTTTCATAGTATCCGGCAACTGCCTGTTTTTTGTCTCTGGAAACAACCATCCATGCAGTATCATTTCCTTCGAACGGGCTTAAGATACGGTAGAAATCACCCTCCACCTGGATCAGGTCACGGTGTTTCTTCATGAATTCAACCTGTGCCTTTACCTCATCGATCTCTTTGGCACTTAAAAGGTTCAGATCCAGCTCATAGCCAAAGGTTCCGAAATATGCCACATTTGCTCTTGTGGAAAGCGGTGTGGTTCGGTGCAGCTGATGGTTCGGTACTGCAGATACATGTGATCCCATGCTGACGATCGGATAAACAAAGGAAGTACCGTACTGGATCTTCTCTCTCTCAGCAGCATCGGTATCATCACTGGTCCATGTCTGAGGTGCAAAATACAGCATTCCCGGATCAAATCTTGCTCCGCCGCTTGCACAGGATTCAAAAAGAATGTCAGGGAATCTCTCTGTCAGTCTTGTATACAGCTCATAAACACCAAGGATATATTTATGCATGGTCTTACCCTGATCTGCTACAGATGCACCACGGCTGAAAGGCTCGGACATGTAACGGTTCATATCCCATTTAATGTAGGAAATGGAAGATTCCCCGATAACTTTTGAGATAGAATCATAAATGAAATCCACAACCTCAGGTCTGGAAAAATCAAGAACGTGCTGATGTCTTGAGTGAGACTCAAAACGGTCCGGTGCTCCGATGATCCAGTCCGGATGTGCTCTGTAGCAGTCACTGTTCTTGTTTACCATCTCAAGCTCTACCCAGAGACCGAATTTCAGTCCCATCTCCTCGATCTTACGGGAAAGTCCGGAAATTCCGTTCGGAAGCTTGTTCTTATTTACAAACCAGTCGCCAAGGCCCTGGTAATCATCGTTTCTTGTTCCGAACCATCCGTCATCCAGAACGAACAGCTCTACCCCAACCTCTTTGGCTTTTTTTGCAATATTGAGGATTTTTTCCTCATCAAAATCAAAATAGGTTGCTTCCCAGTTATTAAGAAGGATCGGGCGTGCATGGTTTCTCCATTTTCCACGCATCAGGCGGTCACGGTACAGTCTGTGGTAAGCCTGGCTCATTCCGTTTAAGCCCTTATCGCTGTATACCATAACAACCTCCGGAGTCTGAAATTCCTCATCTCTGGAAAGCTCCCAGGAAAAGCCCTGAGGATTGATTCCCATCATAACTCGTGTCATCTCGTAGGTGGAAACCTCGACCTGTGCAAGGAAGTTTCCGCTGTACACAAAGCTGAAACCAAAAACTTCGCCTGTGTCTTCTGTTGTATGAGGACGTTTCAGTGCGATAAACGGATTCTGCTCAGAGCTGGAGCCGGTCCCTGCAAGGCTCTGTACAGCCTGTGTACCCATCTCAAGTTTGCGTGTTTTTACATAACGCTCACGTGCCCACGCACCGGAAAGGTGTATCATCTCATAATCCATGTCCGGGAATTCTACTGCCGCGCTCATGACATTCTCAAGACGGATCTTCTGATCCCCTTTCTGAACAAGGCGTGCACTTCTTGTGATCACCGGATAATCTTCATATACAGAATAGGTAAGAACAAGATCTGTGTCCATCACGGAATCATGAAGTGTGATGTCCAGAGATGTTGCTTCCTCATCGCTCTCTGTATAAGTTGCAGGAAGACCTGCAAGTTTCTTTTTGCCGCCATAGATCTCGTGGGAAACATATTTGAAATCTACGATCTCACTTCCGTTCTCCTGGCGAACAGTAAGGGCAGGGCTTCTGTAATCACCGGTTCCATAAACAGGATACTCCTGTTTGGTGTACTGCATGGAAAGAAGTCCCGGTTCCGGAACACATACAGCCATCAGGGAACGCATGATCTCCTCGTGGAGATAGCTGAAATCCTCTTTATCGCGGATAGCTTTTCCATAGTAAAGATTCTCCATCTGGCCATTTTCCATGATACAGGTGATGTAGCTTAAATGTTTGTTATAAATGTGGAATGTCTTTGATCCCTCGTGAAATTTGATCGGCATAATTTTCTCCTTTTTTTGTTTACTGCGGATAAAAATACCGCTGACAACCTCAATAACCAAATCCTCAGTTATATACATTGTCAGCGGTCTTGTATTACCTTATGTAATATTTCTGATTACAGTTTTCCACCGCTGGTAGCAATACCTTCGATAAACTGTTTCTGGAAGATCATGTAGATCACGATCATCGGAATGCAGGCGATCAGAGATGCAGCCATCAATTCCGGGAATTTGGATACGTACTGGCCCTGCATCTTTGCAAGTGCGGAAGAAAGTACCAGCATATCCTTATCTGTATTAACGATCATCGGCCACATCAGATCTTTGAATGCGAATACAGCTGTGAAAATTCCAAGTGCAACCATACTGGATCTTGTAAGTGGTGCCATGATGTAAAGGAAGGTCTGACCGATGTTACATCCATCAAGTCTGGCAGCCTCCTCCAGATCTTTCGGCAGTCCCATGTATCCCTGTCTCAGAAGGAAGGTACCGAACGCAGTGACAATACCCGGGAATACAAGGGCAAAGATCGTATTCAGCATACCCATCTTGCTGACCATCAGGTACTGCGGGATGATGAAGATCTGTACCGGAACCATCATCTGGAACAGTACAAGACCGAAGCAGAGATCACGGCCCTTGAAGTTCAGTCGTCCAAATGCATAGCCTGCCATAGTTGCTGTAAGAACCGCACACACTACTCGGAAGAAGATCAGAAGCAGTGTATTCTTGTACAGAAGCAGGAAGTTCATGTTATTGATAACAGAAATAAATGCGTCTTTTCTCCATATTTTCGGGAAAATGGTGAAAGGATCTACAGATGTTGCTTCCGTTACAGTTTTAAAAGCTGTCAGGATCATCCAGATAAATGGCACAAGCATCGTTATGGACACAATGATCAGTATGACATGTATTAAAATAGTGGTTAATTTCTTTTTTGTTTCCATACTATCCATGGTTAATCCCCCTTTTTAGTTGTAGAATACCCATTTCTTCTGACCGATCATCTGGAATACTGTCAGGATCATGGTGATAATAAGAAGTACTACTACGATCGTAGCGCCGTATCCCATGTTCTTATTGATAAATGCATATTTATAGAACAGATAAACCAGTGACTGAGTCTTGGTAAGTGCCGGGTTTGACTTGTCAATAACCATATAGATCAGGTCGAATACCTGAAGGGATCCGATCACACGGGTAACAAGTACGAAGAAAATGGTTGGTGAAAGAAGCGGGATCGTGATGTTAAAGAATGCATTCACACCTGTAGCACCGTCAATAGATGCAGCTTCATAATAGTCTCTCGGGATTTCCTGAAGTCCTGACAGGAAAAGAACCATATTGTAACCGATGATAGACCATACACCGATGATCGCAACTGCAAATACTGCAATTTTCGGATTAGAAACCCAGTTTACATGAACATGGAAAACGTTATTGATAAGACCATAATCAGAGTTGAACAGCCATCTCCATACCATAGCTACCGCTGCCGGAGCTGCTACCATCGGGAGGAAGATGATGGTTCTGTAAACAGAACGGCCCTTCATCTTTCTGTTAAGAAGTACTGCAAGAACAAGTGCGATGGCAATGGAAAAAGGAACCTCCACGATCGCATATTTGAATGTGTTGATCAGTGCCTGCCAGATCTCTTTATCTGCAAAAACCTTCTGATAGTTCTGTAAGCCGATAAAGATATTTCCTTTACCAAAATCTCCTGTTTTGAAAAAGCTCTGGTAAATAGTCTGGAAGATCGGAATGATGTTCAATACGATCAATCCGATGGTTGTTGGGAGAATAAACAGCCAGCCCCAGAGGAACTCACTGCGCTCTCTCTTTGTCCGTGCCTGTGACTTGGTAGTTTTAGCCATAAGAATCACTCCTTCTATTCCTTCTATGTATGAGGCCGCTGCACCTGAGTGCGGCGGCCCCTCTCATTACTGCACTTAATTATCGGTGTTTCTTAATGCTTACTCCTCAGCCAGCTTCTCGTTCATCTGATCAGCCATCTGCTTGCAAGCCTCTTCCATTGTGATGTCGCCTGTGTATACGCCCTTAAGGATCTCGTTGTCCTCGTTCTCCCATGTTACAGTAGATTTAGAGTATGGACGGATCTCCATGTCATCCATCATGTTCAGATAAGCCTGAAGGTTGAAGTCTGCGGATTTAGCCCATGCATCAGATGTATCTTTGTATGCACTCATTGTAACACCAAGCTCAGCCTGTTTCTCCTGAGCCTCTTTGGATCCGAGGTACTCGATCAGCTGCCAAGCTTCGTCTGTGTGCTCACCGGAAGCAGATGCTGCCCATCCAAGTCCGTTATATACAGAAGCTCTTCTGCCTGTCTCAGCGTTCTTAGGAAGCTCTACACAATCACAGTTCGCTGCTGTGTACTCATTCTCTTTAAATGCTGCAATCATCCAGGAGCCCTGGCATGTCATAGCGATCTTACCAGCCTCGAAAAGTACGTCCTCGTTGTTCTCGGACATTGTCTCAAGAGACGGGATCACGCCATCCTTGATCCATCCTTCCAGTGTCTGCATAGCTGCGATCGTTTTCTCATCATCCCAGCCGGATTTTGTCTTGTCATCACTGATGATGTATCCGCCGTTATCATAGATCAGGTTGTAGTATCCAGCCTGGTTGTTATCATTTCTCATTCCGAGACCATACTGGGAACCGTCATCTTTAGTAAGCTTCTTAGCTGCCTCTGTAACATCATCCCATGTCCAGTCAGCTGTCGGATAATCAAGTCCTGCCTCATCAAATAATGTCTTGTTGTACCAGAGAGCGATGGTATCTACGTCCTTCGGTACTGCATAGTATTTGTCATCGTATGTATACAGGCCCCAGATATCCTCCGGATAGTTCTCCGGATCGATCAGATCGCTGTCTTTGATCTTGTCGGTCAGATCAAGAAGCATATCGTTGGACATGTATCTCTCACTCTCATTGGAGTGCATCCAGAATACGTCCGGAAGGGAACCACCCTGTGCACCGGCCTCAAGCATTGTCCAGTACTCATCCCATTTAACAACGGAGATCTCTGTCTTGATTCCTGTCTTCTCTGTGAAGTCTGCGAGAATTTCTTTGATTCCCGGCTCCTGGTTGGTGTCCCAGATGGATACGGAAAGTGTAACATCGTCACCTTTTGCATATACCGGAACTGCTGTCATTACCATGGCACCTGCTAACAATAATGCTGCTACTCTTTTGAAATTCATAACTTCTTCCTCCTTTTAAATCTTTCTTATTTTCCCTCTTTCTTTGGTCAGTTTTTATATTTTTTCCACGCCCCTGACCGTTGATATTATTATAATTGCACATGGAAAAATGATAAATGGATTATTGTCATTTCAATATGGAAAAATGTTATTATTTGTTCATTTTATCCATTTTTTATTCATACTTTGTTAATTATCCGTCATTTTTTCCTGTATTTTTATGTTTTTTTATATTTTTCCATAATTTCCACTATTTTTGAGTATGTTTTGAAACCATTTTGTTTCTTTATGGCAAAACTAACATTTTTACATGTCTGTTTTTGTATGTTTTTACTAACTCAAAACATGTACAAATGTCATTTGACGAAAAAATTGTTTTCCCGTTCCTAACATAATTCCATGCGTGCCATTATTTCTACATATGCACGCAAAATTCCATGTTTTTTATTCAGTCCCATAAAATATGCTGTATCCTCCGGTTTTCCCTCAAAAGATTTTCAGCCACACTGATTTTCTCACAGTCAGACGGGTATTTACGATCCGCATTCACAGCGAAGCGTATTACTGTTCACTCTGTGGACAGAACACACTTTATAATGCACAGGATGCTTATCTGTGTTCCCTCTCTTTACACACAGTCAGAAACTGTGCTAAGATTATCTGGATCGGACTTTACACCTATAGTCTGTTTTTCATTTCTATATAAGGAGGTTATTAACAGTTAAATATAAATTATAAAATCATATAAGTACATGTTTGGTTTTATAAGATATTAGAGTAGAATATTATTGAAAGGAGTTGATGCTTTGAGTAAATATTATTCTATACATGAATTTTCAAAAATTATAGGCGTATCCGCCCAGACATTACGAAATTGGAATGCCAATGGAAAACTTCATCCGCATCATACTACAGTAAGCGGCTATAGATATTATTCTGACGAGCAACTCAACCAGGTAATAAATGTAAAGCCTAAAAATCGCATTACAATTGGATATTGTCGCGTTTCCAGCCATAAACAGAAAGATGATCTGGAACGACAGATTGATAATACTGAAAAATCCGAACAGCAGGAACTGGTTGAAGATCTGGTTCAGATGATCACAGTATTCAGTTGCAAATTACAAGGAAAACGAGCGAATAAAGCTAAGAAACTTATCCGGGAACTGATACAGGAGGAAGTAGATGGTAAAAGCCATAAAAGTAATGTTGATACCAAACAATGTACAGAAAACTAAGATGTTTCAGTACGCAGGTGCTTCAAGATTTGCTTATAACTGGGCTTTGGCAAGGGAAATAGAAAACTATGAAAAAGGCGGAAAATTCATTTCA
>SKEI01000013.1_pt1 | contig 103006 bp, 83 predicted proteins | sample 4826701 | NCBI WGS metagenome assembly SKEI01 (sample SAMN11008813, study PRJNA524170) | human gut metagenome | biome: Human fecal sample; material: Feces; isolation source: fecal sample from pouch patient p2, p6, p7, p14 | host: Homo sapiens | place: Israel: Tel-Aviv | collected 2016-08-31 | reverse complement strand
GGAATTTACGCCTATGGAGAGTACAAGAACTTGTGAGTAGATAGATATTTATATCATCAAAAGCATACTCGTTGAAGTAGGAATGAAACATAGAAGTTTATAACTTTTTATAAGTTTTCAGTAACGGTTATAAGACATGAATCATATTGAAGAAAAGATCATTCAGACTATAGATGAACACAGAGATGAGATCATAGCTTTTGCGAAGGATATCCAGAGTCATCCGGAGCCAGGGTTTTATGAAGAGAGAACAGCCGCACACGTAGCGGCTTTTTTGCGTGGTCTGGGACTTCGCGTACATGGAGGACTTGCACGCACAGGGGTTCGTGCAGAGTGGATGGAACAGGACGGACCAAACATTACTATTATCGGAGAACTTGATGCCATTGGATGCAAGTCGCATCCGATGGCTGATCCCGTAAACGGGACAGCACATGCATGCGGACACCACGCACAGATTGCAGCCATGATCGGCGCAGCATTGGCACTGACCAATGAGGAGGTTCAAGCCTCTCTGTCTGGGTCCGTATCTTTTTTTGCCGTTCCGGCGGAAGAATATATAGATGCAGACAAACGTGTACGCCTTCGAAAAGAAGGAATCGGCTTTCCGGCATCTGGAAAAAGTGAGCTGATCCGTCTGGGAGAATTTGATCATTCAGACATTATTATGACAACTCATGTGCATATGATGCCGGTGGAAGAAGATTTTTATCTGGGAAATGCAGCCTGCAATGGATTCTCAGCAGAGCGCGTTACAGTAAGAGGAAAAGCAGCGCATGCAGCCATTGATCCCTGGGATGGAGTCAATGCATTAAGTATTACTTCAAGTGCGATTCAGATGATGGGCCTGATGCGTGAAACTTTCCGGGAGGAAGATCATGTGCGTCTTCATAATGTGATACGCAAAGCCGGTGATGTGATCAATGCAGTTCCGGACGAGGCCGTGATCGAGACAAAAGTCCGTGCAGCATCCCTGGAAGCGATCCGCGCCACTCAGGAAAAAATAGACCGGGCTTATGATGGTGCAGCCTACGCTTTCGGCGGTAAGATTAAAAGAGAGCCTTTGCAGGGATATATGCCGGTCATTCATAGGGGTGCAGATGAGGTTATGAAAGAATCTGTGGAACTTCTGGATGCTACATACCGATGCTCCAGGCCTTCGGATTTCAATAATGCCTGCACAGATGTAGGAGACCTGACTCATCTATTCCCTGTACTGAATTTTACATTCGGAGGTTTTGAGGGAAAACTTCACGGAGCAGATTTCCGGATCACAGATGAAGAACTGGCATATATTAAACCAGCTAAGCTTCTGGCTCTGACAATATATCACCTTCTCCGTGACCAGGCAAAAGAAGCAAAGAAAATCTGTCGGGAATTTAAACCTATATTTAATAAAGAAAGCTATTGCCGGTATATACGGGATAATTTTCCTGAGAATGAGTAGTTAAGCAGATATTTGTAAGCCATGAAGGCTATCATAAGTTCGTTTAAAAAAAGAAAAGGAGAATTAAATGTCCGAAATTTCATTAGAACTCAAAAACATAAAAAAGAGCTTCCAGGAAGGGGAGGACGTCCTGGATGGCATCTGCCTTACGGCAAAAAAAGGCGAATTTGTTACACTACTGGGATCTTCCGGCTGTGGTAAAACCACTACATTGCGCATTATCGCAGGGCTGGAACAGCCGGATTCTGGGCAGGTTTTTCTGAATGGGAAAGATGTGACAGGACTGGAACCTAACCGCAGAAATGTGAACACAGTGTTCCAGAATTACGCACTTTTTCCACATATGAATGTGGTGGACAATATCGGTTATGGGTTGAAATTAAAGAAAACGCCAAAAGCCGAGATCAGCCGCAGAGTAAAGGAAATGCTGGAGCTTGTACAGCTTGCAGGATTTGAGAAAAGAAAGCCATCGGAACTTTCCGGCGGCCAACGGCAGCGAGTAGCGATTGCTAGGGCATTGGTGAATAACCCGAAAGTCCTTCTTCTGGACGAGCCGTTGGGCGCACTGGATCTGCAGCTGAGGCGAGCCATGCAGCATGAGCTGAAGCATCTGCAGAAGAAGCTTGGAATTACATTTATTTACATTACCCACGATCAGGAAGAAGCCATCAATATGTCGGACACGATCGCAGTGATGAACCACGGACGCTTTGAGCAGATCGGAACACCGGATGAAATATATAATCATCCGAAAACCAGCTATGTTGCGACTTTCGTAGGCAATGCTAATATTCTGAAAGGTGTTGTAAAAGAGCCAGCAGATAATAACAACCATCAGATCACAATAACAACAGAAAGTGGAGAAGTGCAGGTTTTTGCAGCATCAGAAGAAAAGATGCCGCAGCCAGGTGAAACCGTCACGATCGCGGTACGAAGTGAAAATATCCGCTTTGAAGAAAACGTAAAAAACATACAGGGTAATCTACAGAAAAAAGAATGTGCAGAGAAAATTGCACATGAAGGCACACAGAATCACATGGATAATACAAACTCAACGGACAAGATTCATGGTCTCACCGCCAAAGTAACAGAAAAAACATTCGCAGGCGGTCAGCTTCGTGTAGTATTGAAAACAACCGAAGGCCAGGAGATCATAGCAAGCCGCTACGGTATCGACACAAACGTAAATGTAGGTGAAACAGTACGCTGCTGTTTTAATCCTTCCGATGCGGTTCTTGTAGACAGACCCGAAGCAAACGCAGAAACAAACACGCAGGAATCTAACAAGCAGAAAGCGCAGAGAGATAACCAAAGCACAACAGGAGGCACCCATGCGTAAGCGTGGCGCAGGCTCCGTATGGATGATCCTGCCATTGTACATTTTTACCCTGATCTTCGTAGCCCTGCCACTCCTGTATGTGATCGCCTTAAGCTTTTCCACAGCAGACGGCGGATACGGCGTAAACTGGCAATTTACTCTGGATAATTACAAACAGATCCTGGAGCCTGTATACCTGCAGACTTTTACAGGATCTTTTCGCCTTGCCATCACCAGTACACTGATCATCTGTCTGATCGGTTACCCTTTCGGCTATTTTATGGCGAAACTTTCCGAGGGAAAAAAGAAGCTTGCCATGCTGTTTCTGCTGCTGCCTTTCTGGGTGAACTCCCTGATCCGGCTTTATGGCTGGATCATTATTCTCCAGAAAAAAGGTCTTCTGAACTATATTTTAATGAAACTGGGGCTGATACAGGAACCACTGAAGATTCTGTACAGTTATCCTGCTATTGTTATCGGCATGGTCTATGTTTTGCTGCCATTTATGGCTTTATCAGTATATTCCAGTGCGGAGAAGCTGGACTGGTCATTGATCGAAGCAGCCAGAGATCTTGGAGCTGGCAGATGGCAGGCATTCTGGAGTGTTACCTTTAAGCTGACACTGCCAGGACTTCTTTCCGGAGTGATCCTCACGTTTATCCCATCCATGGGCCTGTTCTTTATTGCAGATATCCTTGGCGGAAACAAGATCGTACTGGTTGGAAGTCTGATACAGGAGCAGATGACAAGAGGAAACAACTGGCCGTTTGCAGCGGCACTTGCTGTTGTATTGATGGTACTTACCACACTTATGATCGTGGTGTATCGTAAGATCACCAATGTAAAGGAACTGGAGGGAATCGGATGAAAAAGAATTCAAAGCTTTCGGGTTTGTATCTGGGAATCCTGTTTTTTCTCATGTATCTGCCTATTGGAGTGGTAGTTGTATTTTCTTTTAATGAAGCAAGACTTCCGGTTCGGTTCACCGGATTTTCAATGAAATGGTATCAGGAACTTTTTCAGGACAGAGACATGCTCCAGGCATTGAAAAACAGCCTGATCCTTGCGGTATCCAGCTGTGCGGTATCAGCAGTGATCGGAACATTGGGGGCTGTAGGAATTTCCAGGATTCACTGGAAAACAAAAGGAATGCTGGAATATATTTCCATCCTGCCGCTGATGATCCCTGAGATAATCCTTGGAATGGTGCTGATGGCGTTTTTTTACATGCTGCATCTGCCATTTGGAATGCTGACACTTCTCATCGGACACACGGTTTTCTGTGTACCCTATATATTAATGGAAGTAAAAGCAAGGCTTGTGGGAATGGATCCATCTCTTGAGGAGGCAGCCAGAGATCTTGGCGCAGGTTCCTTCAGGGCATTTTGGGACATTACCCTGCCGCTGATCATGCCGGCTGTTATATCCGGCTCTCTGCTGGCCTTTGCCATGTCCATGGATGATGTGGTGATCAGCATTTTTGTTACAGGTCCGCGTGTATCCACGCTGCCGATAAAAGTTTACACACAGATGAAAACAGGCGTTACGCCGGAGATTAATGCACTTTGCACAATCATGCTGGGAGTGATCCTTTTTGTGCTGGTTGTGTATCTGATCCTTGGAAAACGCGGGAAGGGGAATAAGAGATGAGCAATAAACTGATCGAGTTAAAGAATCTCACAAAAAACTTTGATGACCAGCAGGTGCTTCGTGGTATCAATCTGGACATCCACGAAAACGAATTCCTTACGCTTCTGGGACCCAGCGGCTGTGGAAAAACAACAACTTTAAGAATTATCGCAGGCTTTGAGGAGCCAAGCGGCGGAGAGGTGCTTTTTAACGGTATTGAGATATCCAAGCTTCCTCCGTATAAGAGAGAGATCAACACTGTATTCCAGAAATACGCACTGTTTCCGCATCTCAATGTTATGGACAACATCGGTTTCGGCCTGAACCTGAAAAAAGTGGATAAATCCGTGATTGAGCAGAAAGTAAAAAGAATGCTGAAGATGGTAGGTCTGGAGGGCTTCGAAAAAAGAGATGTCACCCTTCTTTCCGGCGGCCAGCAGCAGCGAGTTGCCATTGCGAGAGCACTTGTCAATGAGCCGAAAGTCCTTCTTCTGGATGAGCCGCTTGGTGCTCTGGATGCAAAAATCCGTAAGCAGATGCAGATTGAGCTGAAAAAGATCCAGAGAGAAGTAGGAATCACATTTATCTATGTAACCCATGACCAGGAAGAGGCACTTTCCATGTCTGATACCGTAGTTGTCATGAACAATGGTGAAATTCAGCAGATCGGCAGTCCGACAGATATCTACAATGAGCCGGAGAACCGTTTTGTGGCAGGCTTTATCGGAGAGTCCAATATTATAGAAGGAACTATGATCAAAGATTTCCTGGTGGAATTTGATGGCTTCCGGTTTGAATGTGTGGATAAAGGATTCGAGGACAATGAAGCTATTGAGGTGGTCCTTCGTCCGGAGGATCTGGATATCGTGGAGCCGGATCAAGCCAAGATCAGAGGCACTGTACGGAACATTACGTTCAAGGGAGTTCATTATGAGATACTGATCGAGACGGAGCTTCGCACATACATGGTACACACTACGGATTACGCAGCAGTAGGACGTGAGGTAGGACTGAAATTCGGTCCTGAGGACATCCATGTTATGTGCAGAATGGGAGGATACTAATGAAACAGTTTAAGCATCTCATTAAGCCGTACATCATCTGGGCAGCGATTCTGATCGTTGTACCGCTGATACTGATCGTGCTTTATGCCTTTACCTCTAATGGAAACGAGGTACTTACCCTGCATTTCACATGGGCGAATTTTGGAAAATTTCTGGAAACTACCTATTTAAGTGTGATCCTGAAATCTTTTCGCCTGGGCATCCTGACAACATTGATCTGTCTTGTATGCGGATATCCCCTGGCATACATTATTTCAAAATATTCCGAGAAGGTGCAGAGCTTTCTCATACTGATGGTTACGATCCCCATGTGGATCAACATGCTTCTGCGTACTTATGCATGGATGAACATTCTTTCTGATAATGGTCTGGTGAACAACCTTCTGAAAATGCTGGGAATCTCACCAATCACCATGATGTATACAGATTTTTCCGTTATCGTGGGTCTTGTCTGTAACTTTATGCCGTTTATGATCATTCCGATCCATACATCTTTAAGTAAAATGGACAAGTCACTGATCGAGGCGGCGAATGACCTTGGGGCAAATCCGTTCCAGACTTTCTGGAAAGTAACCTGGAAGCTTTCCATGCCGGGTGTTGTCAATGGTGTTATGATGGTATTTCTTTTGTCTATCTCAACTTTTGTAATTCCGAAACTTCTTGGTGGCGGCCAGTACATGCTCATCGGTAACCTGATCGAGTCGCAGTTTATCTCTGTCGGTGACTGGAACTTCGGAAGTGCCATCTCTCTGATCCTGGCTGTGATCATCCTGATCTTTATGAGCCTGATGAAGAAGATGGACAAACAGGACGATTAAAGGAGGCAGGAGATGAAAAGAAAAAATACCATATTTTCAAAATTATACGTAGTGCTGTGCCTGGCGTTTTTTTATCTGCCTATCCTTGTGACGATGATCTTTTCCTTTAACTCATCCAAGTCACTGACAAGATTTACAGGATTTTCCCTGCGCTGGTATGGTGAGCTGATAAATAATATGGAAATCAGCAAGGCAGTATATGTTTCCGTGTCTATTGCGATCCTGGCAACGATCATTTCCACAGTACTGGGAACCATCACAGCTATCGGCCTTTCGAAATCCAGAAAAGTGCTCAAGGAGCTGCTTCTCACAATTAATAATTTTCCAATACTGAATCCCGAGATAGTAACAGCTATCGGTCTGATGCTTCTGTTCTCCTCTCTGGGAATGACGAAAGGTTATCTGACCATGCTTCTGGCGCATATCGCGTTCTGTACACCGTATGTTATCACGAGTGTATATCCGAAAGTGCGAAGCCTGGACCCGAATCTTGCCAACGCTGCAATGGATCTTGGAGCAACTCCATATCAGGCTCTGACGAAAGTTATCGTGCCAATGATCAAAGAGGGGATTTTTGCGGGGGCGCTGCTGGCATTTACCATGTCCTTTGACGATTTCGTAATTTCCTACTTTGTTTCAGGAAACGGAGTAAAAAATATCTCCATTGTTGTATATAATATGACGAAGCGTATCAATCCGACCATCAATGCTCTGTCTACCATCGTTATCGTAGTCATTGTGGTGGTGCTGCTTTTGGGAAATCTGGTGCTTCCAAAGCTCCAGGCTTCCGCTGCAAAAAAGATGAAGCCACGTACAAGAAGGATCGTGGCAGCAGTGACAGCAGTGATTCTTGTGATCGTTATGGGAAAATGGACGATCGTAAGCCAGGGAAGCCATATACTGCGAGTATACAATGCCGGTGAATATATGGACCTGAGCCTGCTGGATAAGTTTGAAAAAGAATATAACTGCACTGTTGTGTATGAAACCTTCGAATCCAACGAGATGATGTACACCAAGCTTGCCAGCGGTGAAACTTATGATGTTCTGGTTCCGTCCGATTATATGATCGAGCGTCTGATCAAAGAAGAATATCTGCAGGCTATTGACTGGAAAAAGATCCCAAATAAGAAAAATCTTCTTTCAGAAGTAAAGAACAAGGACTATGATCCGGGGAACCGTTATTCCTGCCCGTATTTCTGGGGAACTGTAGGAATTCTTTATAATAAGAATGTAGTATCTCAGGAAGACCTGGATAAGGAAGGCTGGAATATTCTTAAAGATGAGAAATACAAAGGAAATCTTTACATGTATGACTCTGAGAGGGATTCCTTTATGATCGCTCTGAAAGCCCTGGGATACTCCATGAATACCAAGGATCTGGATGAGATCCAGGAAGCTTATGACTGGCTGATCGATCAGAGAGATACCATGGATCCGATCTATGCAGGAGATGATGTGATCGATAATATGATCTCAGGAAACAAGGCGATGGCAGTTGTGTATTCCGGAGATGCTTCTTATATTATCAGTGAAAATCCGGATCTTGGTTATTATACTCCGCAGCAGGGAACCAACACCTGGTATGATGCAATGGTCATCACAAAGGACTGCAGCGAGGTAGAGCTGGCACATGAGTTCATTAATTTTATGCTGGATGACGAAAATGCACTTTCAAATACTGAAGAAGTAGGATATACTTCTACTGTGAAGAGTGCATTCGAGGAGATGAAGAACGGAACTTACGAGGGAATCGATTCCTATATTCCGAAGATCGACAATCCGAAGAATGAGATCTTCGGATACCAGAAGCCAAAGATCAAGCAGAAATTTGCAGAGCTTTGGACGAAGGTAAAAGCAAAATAAGACAACGTCAGTGTGACAGAATTAAGGAGGTTCTATGAGAGCGAAAAAAGCAGCAGCAGTTATGTTATGTGCAGCACTTACGGCAGCTATGGTAACAGGCGTCAGCGTCAGTGCGAAAGATAAAGATGAACTGGTACTTTATACCTGGGATGGAATGGTTCCGCAGGAAGTGCTGGATGACTTCGAAAAAGAAACAGGCACTAAGGTTGTTTACTCTAACTTTGATACAGATGAGACTATGCTTGAGAAACTTTCCCAGGCAAAGGGTGGTGATTATGATGTGGTAATTGCGGATGACTACATTATCGAAAGCGCAGTGAAAGAAGGCCTTGTTCAGAAGCTTGACAAAGATGCAATTACCAACTGGGGAAACATTAATCCGCTTTTCCAGGGACAGTTTTATGATCCGGACGATGAGTATACAGTACCGTACGGTGCAGGAATCCCGCTGATCGTTTATGATCCGGACCAGGTAGATATTGATATCAAGGGATACAAGGATCTCTGGGATCCATCTCTTGAGGACAGTGTTGCCATTATTGGAGCTTATCGTGTTATTTGTGGAATTACACAGCTCTCCATGGGTGAGAGTATGAATGAAGATGATGTTGACGTGATCTCCAGGACAGGAGAGAAGCTTCAGGAGCTGGCACCGAATATCCGCCTGATTCAGGATGACAATACACAGAATGCACTGCTCAACGGAGAGGCAAGTGTGGCATTCCTCTATACTTCACAGGTAACACAGGCACTGAAAGACAACCCGGATCTGAAAGTGGTTTATCCGGAAGAGGGACTTGGATTCGGAATCCTTGGAACCTTTATCCCAAGCGAGGCGCCGAATGCTGAGGCAGCCAATGAGTTTATCAACTATCTTCTTCAGCCGGAAGTAACAGCCAAGTGCATCAATTCTGTTGGATATTATAATACAAATAAGGCGGCAGATGATCTTGTAGATGAGAACCTGGTTGTTCCGGATGATGTGACAAAAGGTGAAAGCATTGAGAATGTAAGTCAGGAAGCAGAGCAGGAATACAACAAGATCTGGACAGAATTTAAAGCTGCCTGCGATTAAAGCAGAAAGAGCAGTAAGGGGGCTTTTTGAGATGGAAATTTTCAAGGGAACATCCGCTTTTGCCGGAATTGCTATCGGAAAAATACTGTATTATCACAGAGGCGAATATCAGATCCGCCAGTCCATGGTAGACAATGTAAAAAAAGAGCTGGATCGTCTGGACCGTGCGAGAACATCAGTCAGAGAACAGATACAGCACATGTACAAGAATGGCTGCCCGCTTCCCAAGGAGCAGGAGCTGACACTGAAACGTCAGCTCAAGCTCCTTGGAGGAGGCAGTTTTCAGCGGGCAGTGGAGAGCATGATCACAACAGAGAAAGTCAGTGCAGCCTATGCTGTCCAGACTACAAGGGATGAGCTTGCAAATGTATTCCGTAATCTGGAAGATGAGGCAGTTAAGGAACAGATTGAGAACATCCGTGAGGTATCTGAACTTCTGATCGGTGCAATGGGCGGTTCACATGCACGGATCAACCTGGGAGATGAGCCGGTGATCCTTGCAGCAGAGCAGCTTTCACCAAATGAACTTCTGGAGATGAACAAGTCAAGGCTCCTGGCAGTGGCCATGCATCAGGGCTCCATTATTTCCCATGTTTCCATCATGGCAAAATCCATGGCAATCCCTACGCTGGTGGAAGTGGAGATCCAGAAGGACTGGGACGGACATCTGGCTATTGTGGATGGTTATACAGGAACTTTGTATATTGATCCGGAGCCGGAACTTCTGAAAGAATATGAGATCCGTCATCAGGCAGATACAGAAGAGCGGGAAGAATTGCTGAGACTTCGAAATCAGAAAGATGTCACAGCAGATGGAAAAGAGATCAGGCTTCTGGCCAATATCGGAAATCTGGATGATCTGAACACAGTGCTCTATTACGGGGCGGCAGGGATCGGACTTTTCCGCAGTGAGTTTCAGTATCTTGGAAGAGAGAATTATCCAAGAGAGAATGAGCTTTTCCGTGCCTACAAGAAAGTTGCAGAAGATATGGAAGGCCGTCCGGCAGTGATCCGTACCGTAGATCTGGGAGCAGACCGCCAGGCAGACTATATGGCTATTCCGGATGAAGTAAATCCTATGATGGGAAATCGCGGAATCCGTCTCTGCCTTGACCGGAAAAAAATGTTCAAAGCACAGCTTCGTGCTATTTACCGCGCAAGTGCTTACGGAAATATCAGTCTGATGTATCCTATGATCACATCGGAAGAAGAACTGGATGAAATCGAAGAACTGATTCGGGAAGTGAAGAAAGGCCTTGATGAAAAAAATATTCCGTACAAAGATATCCGCACAGGTATCATGATCGAGACACCGGCAGCTGTAATGATCAGCGAGGATCTTGGAAAACGTGTGGATTTCCTCAGCCTTGGAACCAATGACCTGACTCAGTACACACTGGCCATGGACAGACAAAATCTTCTTCTGAAACATAAATATAACGACCATCACCCTGCTTTGGTAAAAATGATCCGTATGGTAACAGAGGCAGGACACAGATCCGGCTGTAATGTGTACATATGCGGAGAACTGGCAGCAGATTCCAACCTGACAGAAGAATTTATCCAGATGGGAGTAGACGGACTTTCCGTTGTGCCGGCATGTGTTCTTCCGGTAAGAAAGGCAATTCGTGCGGCGTATGCGGACGAGAAGAACCGGCCGGAAGAAAGTGGTGAAGATAAATAAAATAAAAAATCCTGAGAAATCTATTTGTATGTTATAGATAATCTCAGGATTTTTTGTTCTTATAATAAGAAATTTTGCAATTATTCCGTAAATGATAACTGAAAAGGCGTTAAGTTATTACGCTGCTCTTTATTTCAGTCCAAGTACATGCGCAGTCTCTGCGATAAACTCAGGAGTAGTACCGCAGCATCCGCCAACAACAGAAGCACCGTTATCCACAAGTACTTTCATATAACCTGCAAAATCAGCAGGTGTCATACTGTAAACAGCATTGCCCTGATCATCGATCTGCGGCATTCCGGCATTCGGTTTGGCGATAACCGGAATGGAAACATTTTCTTTAATATTGCGGACAACAGATACCAGCTGGTCCGGTCCGACAGAGCAGTTGATACCGACAGCATCAGCCCCGGCAGCCTCAAGAGACATAGCAGCTTCCACTGCATTGCCGCCGCTGAAAATACTTCCGTCAGCTTCTACCGTTACCGTACAGATGATCGGAAGATCGCAGACACTCTGGCAGGCATCTACAGCAGCCAGTGTTTCTTCAATATTGATCATGGTTTCAGCGACAATAAGATCAACTCCTGCATCACGGAGATAACCGATCTGTTCCTGATAAGTTTCGAAAGCTTTCTCATAAGTCATATCACCTGCAGGAGCCATCATCTTACCTGTTGTGGTAATATCACCTGCAACGTAAACACCTGCAGGAGCGATCTCTTTGGAATAGCCTGCCAGAGTATGGTTGATCTCTTCAATCTGATCCTCCAGACCATGTAAAGAAAGGCTGATACGGTTTCCGCCGAAAGTCGGCGCATAGATAATATTGCTTCCGGCTTCAATGTAGCCCTTCTGGAGAGCCTGGATCACATCTTTGTGCTCAATAACCCAACTCTCAGTGCAGACACCTCTTGGCATCCCTGCTTTCATCAGGTTGGAACCTGTGGCACCATCCAGCAGCAGGATATGGTTCTCTGCCAGCTTCTGAAAATCCTGTTTCGTCATGTTTTATATCCTCCTTATGGCAGCCAATCACGGTTGGCAAAAAATATATAGCATTCCGCGTTCGAAATACTATCAGGCTCCTCCAGTAACCGCTGCACTCATTGCCGTGGGTCTATTTTAACACAGGAAAGTGGAATAAGCTATCCTGTTTTGGTCCATTTGGAATAAAATAGCAAAAAAATTAGTCAGATTGTACATATTTAACGTACTTTATGGCGAATAAAGAGCTTGCGTAAAAGGAAACTGGATTGTATAATAAGGAGTAGACATGCCCAAGGGGCGAGACTGTCATCAGATAGAACATAAAGGTAAAGGTGAAAAGGAATTATGATTAAAGTTAAACTGAGCAACTGGAAGCCTGATCATCAGATGGATGAGGCATATAAAGCTCTGAGAACAAATATCCAGTTCTGCGGAGCAGATAAGAAAGTAATTGCATTTACCAGTTGTACTCCTAATGAGGGAAAGAGCAGTGTGACATTTAATCTTGCTGCTTCTCTTGCAGAGAGCGGCAAGTCTGTACTGCTTATTGATGCCGATCTTCGTAAATCTGTTATGATGGGTCGTGTATCTGTGGATCAGGAGGTTATGGGTCTTGCACATTATCTTTCCAAGCAGGCTAAACTTTCCGATGTAATCTGTGCGACAACACTTCCGAAATTCCACATTATTTTCTCAGGTATCGTACCGCCGAATCCGGCTGAGCTTCTGGGAAACAGACTTTTTAAGGATATGATCCGTGTGGTAAGAGATGTTTATGATTACGTTATCGTAGATACACCTCCGCTTGGTCTCATCATTGATAGTGCAATTATAGCAGACTCCTGTGACGGATCTGTAATCGTAATTGAATCCGGAACTATCAGTTATCGTTTTGTGCAGGAGGTTAAAGATCAGCTGGCTAAGAGCAACTGCCCGATCCTTGGAACAATTCTGAACAAGGTAGATTACAGTAAGTCTGGCAGCTATGGTCATTATGGTAAATATGGTAAATACGGTAAATACGGTAAGTATGGTTCATACGGAGATTATGGTGAGAGCAGTAGCAGTAAGAAGTAAGATGACTTTGATAATAGAAATGAGTGGATTATTTTAATGAAGGGACTTTATGATATTCACTGTCATATTCTCCCCGGGGTAGATGATGGTTCAAGAAACATGGAAGAATCGCTCTGGATGCTCAATAAAGAGTACAATGAGGGAGTTCGCCATGTGATTCTGACACCGCATTTCCGGTATGATATGTTTGAGCCGCATATGAACATCGTAACAAGACAGTTTATGCAGCTGAGAAGAGCGGCCATGAATATTGGAGAAGACGGCATGCGGCTTTATCTGGGATGCGAGCTTCATTCCAGCATGGATATGGTAGAATGTCTGAAAAAAGGACGACGGCTTACTCTGGCCGGATCAAGATTTGTGCTTGTGGAATTCAGTAATGGAGACGAGAAAAGTTATATTGAAGAACGTGTCAGAAGTCTTCTTATGAATGGTTTTATTCCTGTTATTGCACATGTTGAGCGTTACAAGGCGACTAGAAATGATATCGGATTTCTGAGAGAACTGAAGGATATGGGAGCTTATATCCAGGTAAATGCAGATACGATCAGTGGCCTGGATGGTTTGGGAGCTAAGATTTTTGCAAAAAAAGTAATGAAATCAGGACTTTTGGATTTTGTTGGTTCAGATGGACATCGTCAGACAGAACGAATTCCAGAGATTGGTAAATGTGTCGCTAAAATGGAAAAAACAATGGGGAGCGAATATGTAAAGAAGATCTTTATCAGAAATCCCCAGAAAATTACAGGGTAATGGAGAGAAGAAATGGAAAATCAGACTGTTAATAATGATGAGGAAAGAGAAATTGACCTTGGTGAAATTGTTCACCTGTTATTAAGTAAATTATGGATTATTATTTTGTCTGGTGTTGTTTTCTGCCTGGCAACGGTTATGGGGACTATGCTTCTGGTAACACCGAAGTATGAGTCAACAACTAAGATCGTGGTTCTGTCAAAGCAGGATAGCAATACATTGACAAATCAGGATATGCAGATCAGTACATCCTTAACCAAGGATTATGTAGAGCTTATTAAGAGCCGTACAGTTACAGAAGGTGTTATCGCACAGCTTGGCCTTGATATGACACATGAGCAGCTTCTTAAGAAGCTTTCTGTGGATACTCCAACAGATACACGAGTAGTATCTATTACAATTAAGGATACAGACCCATATACTGCAGCTGAGATTGCAAATGCAGTTCGCGATGTTGCTTCCAAGCATATCCAGCAGGTTATGGATATTAAGGCAGTAAATGTAGTAGAGACAGCGAACATTCCGGATGAACCATCCAGTCCAAGTCTTCTGAAGAGTGGTGTGATTGGTGCGGCACTTGGAATTCTTTTGTCACTTGCAATTGTAGTAATTGTATATTTGATGAATGACACTGTAAAGACTCCGGAAGACGTGGAGAAGTATCTTGGCTTGAGCGTACTTGGAACAATTCCATATGTATCTAAGTTAGGAAAGAAATCCAAGAAGAAAAAGAAACGTCACGCATAAAAAATACAACAGCTGAGACAGATGTTGGGAAAGGTTCGGGAGTAGCAGGATATGAAGAAATTTTTAGTTGTTTTATTAGTGATCGTCTGCATCGGCTTGGGAGCTGGTGTAGTATTCTTAAAAGGTTCCGATGACAATGAAGGCCCGAAGATCACATTTGAAGAAGGCAAAGATACTAAATATAGTTCTAATATGACAAAAGATGAACTTTTACAGAAAGTAAAAGCATACGATGAAAAAGATGGCGATGTTACAGATTCTCTTACAGTAGAGACAATGTATCCAAAGAATGATGGAAAAGAAATGGTAATCATTTTTGTTGCCAAGGATAAGAGCAACAATGTCACAAAGAAAGAATTCACAATGGAAGCAGCAGATGGGAATGCAGAGAATCCGGATATTGGACTTATCGATCCTGATGCAATAGATGAGAATGCTGCATCAGCTGATAGTACAGAGGCTGACAGCACAGATTCCCAGGATGTAGTTGATGCTGACAGTGTAGATGCTGCATCAGCTGATACACAGAATGGCGAGGAAAGTCTTGAAGCACAGGCTCAGAAGACTCAGGAAGATAAGATTGCCCAGCTTTCCCCGCAGGCTCCGAAAATGTATCTTAATACTTATTATGTAGAAGTACCAGTAGGAACTGTACTGGACAAGTTAAGCTATGTAAAAGATATTCAGGATGATGTTGATACTACCAGTAATCTTTTTAAAAAGATCCAGATCACAGGTGATGTAAATACAGGTGCAGCAGGAACCTATGAGCTTACTTATTATGTAGTTGACAGTAATGGAAATAGTTCTAATGGAGCAGTACTTACTGTTGTAGTAAAATAATATAATATAAAGTATAAAGACAACAACGTAAGAAGAGTACAATTTTTGGAAGGCGTAGAAAAGATATGTACCAAAAAGAAAATAGCAGTTGGGTAAAACATGCGGATTTTACCATATGTGATATGTTGTGTTTACAGTTGGCGTTTATTCTGGCTTATTGGTTGAAAAACGGAATTGATCAGCCGTATCACATAGAACTTTATAGAAATGTTGCGGTTGTGATGATCTTCATACAGCTTATAGCTACATTTTTTAATGAAAGTTTTAGCGGTGTCCTCAGAAGAGGGGCATTAGAAGAACTGAAGAAAACATTTGAGCAGTGTACGCTAGTATGTTTTCTTACTTTGGCATATATGTTTTTAACTAAAAGTGCGGATGATTATTCGCGAATGATTTTGTTGATTATATATGTACTTTATATTGGGTTGAGTTATTGCAGTAGGCAGATTCTCAAAAAAATCCTAAAAGATCGAAGGTATGAAGAAGGCGAGAAACGCTCATTGATGATAGTAACTGTTAGTACTAATGCTGAAAGTGTTGTAGAGAATATACGTGAAAATAATTATGGAAACTATCATTTGGCGGGAATTGGGTACATGGATTGCAATAAAAAAGGAGCATCTATAAATGGAATTCCTGTAGTTGCAGGACCAGATGATGTAATTGAGTATATTCACAAGAATTGGGTGGATGAAGTATTTTTTGCAGTACCTAAGGAAACTGATATTCCAGAACAAATGATAAAAGACTGTTCTGTAATGGGCGTAGTTATTCATATGCAGCTTGATACTATGAAATCACTTGGAAGAAAACAAATTGTGGAAGAATTGGCTGGATATACTGTACTTTCTAGCAGTATTCATATTGTAACTCCAAGGCAGATGTTTGTAAAAAGGCTGATGGATATAGCTGGTGGATTGGTTGGATGTTTATTTACTGGAATTGCAGCAATATTTTTAGTTCCGGCAATTAAAATTAAATCGCCGGGGCCGGCGTTTTTCTCACAAGTTCGAATGGGAAAAAACGGGCGTCCATTTAAGATTTACAAGTTCCGTTCAATGTATATGGATGCAGAAGAACGAAAAAAAGAACTTATGAAACAAAATAATGTAAAAGATGGAATGATGTTTAAGATGGACGATGATCCTCGAATTATAAAGGGTGTCGGACATTTTATCAGAAAAACATCATTGGATGAATTTCCGCAGTTTTGGAATATTCTAAAAGGTGATATGAGTCTTGTGGGAACAAGGCCGCCGACAATGGATGAGTGGGAAAAATATGAGCTTCATCATCGAAAACGTTTAGCAATTAAGCCGGGTCTTACAGGAATGTGGCAGGTAAGCGGGCGAAGTGATATTACAGATTTTGAGGAAGTTGTAGAGCTTGACACAAAATATATATCTGAATGGAGTTTAAAACTAGACGTTGAAATTTTGTTTAAAACGGTTATGGTCGTTTCTCAAGGAAGCGGAGCAAAATAATCAAATAATCTAAAATGACCCCGGGCACATAACCAATATGTGACCCGGGGTTAAATATTGTAATCTGCTCGAATGGAAAAAGTATTTATCGCCAAAAAAGCAAATATGTGATATACTTGCACAGTAAAAGCTTTATCCATAATATAGTAATAAGAATAAAAAAGAAGATTAGTTGCTTTGCATATGAGAAATACTGAATAGAGGAGATGAAATATTATGTGTGGAATTGTAGGTTTTACAGGCAGACATCAGGCTGCACCGATTTTATTGGATGGACTTTCCAAACTGGAATATCGAGGATATGATTCAGCAGGTCTTGCAGTTCGAGATGGAGAGAATGAAACAGAAGTAATCAAGGCAAAAGGACGGCTTAAAGTTCTGATGGAGAAAACTAATGGTGGCGAGTCTGTACCAGGAACATGCGGTATTGGACATACAAGGTGGGCAACTCATGGAGAGCCATCCGAGATGAATGCACATCCGCATGTCAGCGATGATGGAAATGTGGTTGCTGTTCACAATGGTATTATTGAGAATTATCAGGAATTGAAAGATAAACTTCTTCGGAAAGGATATTCTTTCTATTCAGCTACAGATACAGAAGTAGCCGTAAAACTTGTTGATTACTACTATAAGAAATATGGTGAATCACCGATCGAGGCTGTTAATCATGCCATGGTTCGTATTAGAGGATCATATGCACTGGCTATGATGTTTCGTGATTATCCAGGTGAGATTTATGTAGCAAGAAAAGACAGTCCGATGATTTTAGGTGTGCAGGATGGAGAATCTTATATTGCATCTGATGTTCCGGCAATCCTGAAGTACACGAGAAATGTTTATTATATTGGAAATATGGAGATGGCTCGTGTAAGAATGGGAGAGATTACTTTTTATAATCTTGATGGCGATGAAATTCAGAAAGAATTAAAGACAGTTGAATGGGATGCCGAAGCAGCTGAGAAAGCAGGATTTGAGCATTTCATGATGAAAGAGATCCATGAGCAGCCAAGGGCTGTTTCAGATACTTTAAATTCCGTTATAAAAGACGGAAAGATCGATCTCTCAGAAGTTGGCATGGATGAGGAAACGATGCGTAGTATCAGTCGGATTTATATTGTTGCCTGCGGATCTGCGTATCATGTCGGAATGGCAGCTCAGTATGTTTTGGAAGATCTGGCAAGAATTCCGGTTCGTGTGGAGCTTGCTTCAGAGTTTCGTTATCGTAATCCGATTTTGGATAAAGATGGTCTGGCTGTTATCATCAGCCAGTCGGGAGAAACGGCGGACAGTTTGGCAGCACTTCGTGAGTGTAAGACTAACGGAATCCGTACACTTGCTATTGTAAATGTGATCGGTTCCTCTATTGCAAGAGAAGCAGATAATGTATTCTATACATTGGCAGGCCCAGAGATCTCTGTTGCAACTACAAAAGCATACAGCACACAGCTGATTGCTTCTTATGTACTGGCTCTTCAGTTTGCAAAAGTTCGTGGGCAGATCACAGAAGAACAGTGTGATGAATATGTAAAAGAACTTCAGACAATACCGGATAAGATCAGCAGGATAATTGATGATAAAGAACGACTTCAGTGGTTTGCTTCTAAACAGGCCAATGCAAAAGATATCTTCTTTATTGGAAGAGGTATTGACTATGCAATCAGCCTTGAGGGAAGCCTTAAGATGAAAGAAATCAGTTATATTCATTCTGAGGCGTATGCAGCAGGCGAGCTGAAGCATGGTACGATTTCGCTGATTGAGGATGGAACTCTTGTAATCGGCGTTCTCACACAGCCAAAGCTGTATGAAAAGACAGTAAGCAATATGGTGGAATGTAAGAGCCGAGGAGCATATCTGATGGGATTGACAACTTTTGGAAATTACAACATTGAAGATACAGCAGACTTCACAGTATATATTCCAAAAACAGATCCTCATTTTGCAACGTCTCTGGCAGTGATTCCGCTTCAGCTCCTGGGTTATTATGTAAGCGTGAACAAAGGACTTGATGTAGATAAACCGAGAAACCTTGCAAAAAGTGTTACAGTAGAGTAAATAACAGAACAGTCATTTATTTATAATTTGATTTATATTTTTCAGACAACAGTTTCATGGTATCATGTAATCATACGATGATACTGTGAAGCTGTTTTTTATGGTGTAGGATTACGTATTTTCTTGCTTTTATAGACAAAAAAGCGTAAAATAATTAAGATGTATGAGACATAGAAAAATGGAGGATTTGCATATGAGAAAAATGGGAAAACATATCCCGGGGCTGCTCGTAACGCTGGTAGTATTGATCACAGCAATCGTATTTGCGGTAATGCTTCTGAATATGAACATGGTTCCGACTAAGTTCCTTGCAGGAATCGGTTTGATCATGCTGATTTTGATTGTAATTGTTGGAATACTTGTGTGGAGTACGGATGGTAAGATTAGATTTGTTGTGGGTGTGCTTCTGGCAGCAGTTTTTGCAGCTGTGTTTATTCTTGGAAGTATATATGTTTATAAAACACATTCTACACTTGTCAATATTTCCGGCGTAAATACTGAGGTTACCGAGGTTGGTATTTACGTTCGAGCTGATGATGCAGCAGACTCTGTTGTAGCAACAGCTGATTATGTATATGGTGTGCTGACAGATCTTGACAGAGAGAACTCAGATAAAGCAATTCAGGAAGTTGATGTTGAAACTGGTAAAAGTGTTCAGGTTCAGGAATACGCAGGACTTACAGAACTTGTGGATGGTCTGCTGAACGGACAGACAAGTGCGATTGTATTGAATAGTGCATATTTAAGTGTTATTGAGGAAATGAAGGGATATTCGGATGTTTCTTCTAAGATCAAGGAGCTTACTGTAAAACAGGTGGAAACAACTATTGAACCGCAGGAAACAGCAAATCCAGCAGTTGAGAACACAAACAATGAATCTGTTTACACTATTTTTATTAGTGGTATAGATAGTCGAAGTGGACTTGTAGCGAAGAGCAGAAGTGATTCTAATATTATTGCTACTATAAATACTAACACAAAACAGGTATTGCTTGTTTCTACACCTCGTGATTATTTTGTGCCTCTTTCTATTTCTGGTGGACAGAGAGATAAACTGACCCATGCAGGTATTTATGGCATTAATGTATGTATGAATACTCTAGGCATGCTTTATGATGAGGATATTAATTACTATTTCCGAATTAACTTTGCCGGTTTTGAACAGCTGATCGATGCATTGGGCGGTGTTACGGTTAATTCTGATTATGACTTTGATTCCAAAAATGTAATTGGTTATCATTATAATAAAGGAGAAAATTTCTTAAACGGTGAGCAGGCGTTGGTATTCAGCCGTGAACGTTATGCTTTTTCAGAGGGAGATCGTCAGCGAGGAAAGAACCAGATGGCTGTTATTAAGGGCGTTATTAATAAAGCTCTTTCACCGGAGCTTCTGAAGAATTATTCTTCTGTTCTTTCCAGTATTCAGGGATGTTTTGAGACAAATATCTCTTATGAGGAAATTGCAAGATTGCTTCAGCAGCAGCTGAACGATGGCGGTTCTTGGAATATTGTAAGCTACAGTGTAGATGGTACAGGTGATACACAGAAGCCATATTCTATGAGTCAGAATGCTTATGTTATGATCCCAGATGAGTCTACTGTTCAGAAGGCACAGCAGATGATGAAGAGAGTTCGTGATGGTGAGCCGGTATCTCAGGAAGAGGCAGATGCAGGAACATCCACAGCAGCTGCACAGGATAGCGATAGCAGTGCAGTAACAGATACACAGACAGCAGACGGAGCTGTACAGCAGTAATAAATAAACAGATTAAAACTGAAAATAGAAGTAACAGAACAGCCCGGGAAGGACATGATGAACTTCTCGGGCTGAAATTATAATATTTTTTACAGAATCTCTTTCAGATATCGCTCCAGTGCATCCTGCCATGTAGGAAGGGGCTGGAAACCATTTTTTACAAGCTTGGACTTATCCAGGCGGCTGTTGAATGGTCTGACAGCTTTGGATACACCGTATTCAGCTGTTGTAACAGGGGAAACTTCTACTTTCTCATATTCTTTATGGCCGAGGGCAGCAGCCTGGCGGAAGATTTCTTTTGTGAAATCATACCAGCTGATATATCCACCCTCGTTGGTTGCGTGATAGTATCCGTATTTCTCTGTCTCCAGCATGTCTACCAGAAGACGGGCAAGGTCGAAGGTGTAGGTCGGTGTGCCGATCTGGTCGCTGACAACAGTAAGCTTATCATGAGTTTTTCCAAGGTTTATCATAGTACGGATGAAGTTCTTGCCGTTTTTGCCGAATACCCAGGCAATACGCACGATAAAGAACTTATCTACAGTGCCGGATACAGCTAGCTCTCCGTCAAGTTTTGTCTGGCCATATACGTTCTGCGGGGCGTAATCCTTGCAGTCGGGATCCCATGGAGCAGTTCCCTGGCCGTCGAAAACATAGTCAGTGGAGATGTACATCATCTTGATGCCAAGCTCTTTGCAGATGTCTGCGATGTTCTGGGTTCCTACAACATTGACAAGACGTACTTTCTCGCGGTTCTCATCATCTTCGGCCGCATCTACAGCTGTCCATGCGGCACAGTGCACCACAGCATCCGGATTTGCCTCACGGATCACTTTTGCAACAGCTTCTTTATCAGTGATATCAAGCTGTACATATGGCATGGTAGTAACTGGTGTACCGTCAGCAATTCCGCTGTAGGAAGGTGTGATGTCGCTTCCTGTGCCTTCATGGCCGCGGAGAGAGAGTTCATTCATTACGTCATGGCCAAGCTGGCCACCAACGCCAGTTACGAAAATTTTCATGCTTTAACCTCCTCGCGATTTCCATACATTTCTTCATAATAATTCTGGTACTCGCCGGAGATGATAGTTTCCCACCACTCTTTGTTGTCAAGGTACCATTTGATCGTCTTTTTGATACCGTCTGCGAATTTTGTCTCAGGGAGCCATCCAAGTTCATTATGGATTTTGGTCGGGTCGATAGCGTAACGCATGTCATGGCCTTTACGGTCAGCGACATGTGTGATCAGGCTCTCAGGTTTGCCGAGTTCTTTGCAGATCAGTTTAACGATGTCGATATTTTTCATCTCATTGTGTCCGCCTACGTTGTAAACCTCACCTACGCGTCCTTTGTGGATGATCAGGTCGATAGCACGGCAGTGGTCTTCAACATAGAGCCAGTCACGAACGTTCTCACCTTTTCCGTAAACAGGAAGAGGTTTGTCATTCAGCGCATTGGCGATCATAAGCGGGATCAGTTTTTCAGGGAAGTGGTACGGGCCGTAGTTGTTGGAGCAGCGGCTGATGGTTACAGGCAGGCCGTATGTTCTGTGATAAGCAAGAACAAGAAGGTCAGCACCGGCTTTGGAAGAGCTGTATGGGCTGCTTGTGTGGATCGGAGTTTCCTCTGTAAAGAAGAGATCCGGTCTGTCAAGGGGAAGATCTCCGTAAACCTCATCAGTGGAAACCTGATGATAACGCTGGATGCCGTATTTACGGCAGGCATCCATAAGAACAGCAGTACCTTTGATATTTGTATCAAGGAATACTTCCGGGTTCTCGATGGAACGGTCTACGTGGCTCTCAGCTGCGAAGTTTACAACAATGTCAGGATGTTCTTCCTCGAAGAGTTTGTAAACTGCCTCACGGTCTGTAATGCTTTCTTTTACGAAACGGAAGTTCGGTTTGTCCATGACTGGTGCAAGAGTGGAAAGATTTCCTGCATAAGTCAGGCAGTCCAGGCATACGATGCGATAGTCCGGATGAGCCTCCATCATATGAAAAATAAAGTTGCTTCCGATAAATCCGGCACCGCCGGTAACGATAATTGTCATAAAAATCTCCTTTAATATAATTGATCTGCTGCAGACTCCGCAGAAACAGAGTCCACAGATGAATTATTGTGTTATGAAACTGTGAAAATGTCTGTCTCAGTGAAGTGCGTCCAGATATTTACCATCCAGAACATCCTTCAGATACTGTCCATACTGGTTTTTCTTGAGGACTTCATAAACTTTGAGAACATCATCTTTTGTGATCCAGCCATTTAAGTATGCGATCTCTTCAAGGCACGCGATCTTACGGTGCTGATGCTGCTCCATGGTTTTTACGAAGTTGGTTGCCTCAACAAGGCTTTCATGTGTACCGGTATCCAGCCATGTAAATCCCTGTCCCAGAAGCTCAACATTCAGCTGACCTTTCTCAAGATAGATGCGGTTCAGGTCTGTGATCTCAAGCTCGCCTCTTGCACTTGGTTTCAGATTCTTTGCATACTCAACAACTTTGTTGTCGTAGAAGTAAAGACCTGTTACGCAGTAGTTGCTTTTGGGCTGTGCCGGTTTCTCTTCAATAGAAACAGCTTTTCCGTTCTGGTCGAATTCTACGATTCCGAAACGCTCCGGATCATCTACGTAGTATCCGAAAACAGTAGCACCTTTGCCGGATTCTGCATTGTCAACTGCTGCTTTCAGGCGTTTCTTAAGGCCGTGTCCTGCAAAAATGTTGTCACCAAGAACCATGCATACAGTATCATTTCCGATGAATTCCTCACCGATGATGAAGGCCTGAGCCAGTCCGTCCGGGCTTGGCTGTACAGCATAGGTAAGGTTTACGCCGAACTGATGGCCGTTGCCAAGAAGCTCCTCAAATCGTGGTGTATCCTGAGGTGTGGAAATGATCAGGATATCACGGATGCCTGCGTTCATAAGAACGGACATCGGATAGTAGATCATCGGTTTGTCGAAGATCGGCAGAAGCTGTTTGGATGTTACCATGGTAAGCGGGTAAAGACGTGTTCCGGAGCCGCCTGCTAAAATAATTCCTTTCATATCGTTTCTCCTTTGCATTTGTCATGTGCAGCATTGACGTACCTGCACTTGGTTACTGTAGTTTCATTATAAAAGGTGACGTTGGGTTACTTTCAAGAGACTTTTTTCATGTTTTTTATTTTTGTCTATTTTTCACAAAGAAATACGCCGGCATCCTTGGTAATGCGGAAACCTTTGGCAGTTTTTTTTGTAGTAAAGGCTCGGAATTCTTTGTAATGGTCAAGAATATACTGATTCTGATTGCCATGACAGGAGAGAACATAGGAAATCAGCGGCTCCGCATCCTGGACCAGGAGAAAATCTTCATAGGAGAGCCATTTTGCATCCGGGAAAAAAGGCTCCAGGATTTTCCGGCCGTTTTCTCTTCCGAAACGTTCATAAAGTTTATCAGCGGAGAGAACGATACGGTCGTCAAAATCTTCTACAAGCTGGCTGACTTCCTGCATATGGGCTTTCCCGTAGGCACTGCAGAGAAAATGTCCTTCAGGGGAAAGCACACGGCAGATCTCTTTCAGCACGGCAGGAATATCATCACAGTAAAAAAGCACATGGTTGGCGATCACCAGATCAAAGCTTCCATCTTTGTAAGGAATTTTTTTGCAGTCAAAAGCCCGGAAAGCAAAACGGGTATCAGAGGAACCGATAGCGCGTCTGGCATCGCGGAGCATGCCGCTGGAGATGTCAGAAAGTGTAATGGAGATATCTTCCGGGATCAGAGCCAGATTGTCAGTCCAGAGAGTTCCGTCACCGCAGCCCAGTTCCAGGATACGAAGTCTCGGTTTAATGTGGCACTGCTGAAAAATCCATGGAAACCAGCCCTGTTTGTTTTGTGAATAAAGGCTGTGGAGGTTGATCCTGGAGGAAATATTGGTGGCATTCTGATACTGGTTTTTGAGGCTTTTTTCCATGCCTGTAAGGTGGATCAGGTTCAGCATCTGACTCCAGTCGATGGTGTGCTGTTTCTGGATTGCCTGCGCTGTATCCTGGATGGCTTTTTCCACAAGCTGCATCTGCTCAATCCGGTCGCGCACAAGTCTGAGCTGGATATTCAGGGAATTGAGCATGAAATGGTAGTCAGAATCGCCGATCGTCATTTCACGGATATCATCCAGGGAAAAACCAAGGTATTTCAGAAGCAGGATCTGCTGGAGCCTTGCAAAATCCTCATCTGTATAAAAACGTGCACCGGATTCTGTGACCAGAGAAGGTTTCAGGATATCCTGTTTATCATAATAGCGGACTGTGCGCAGGGTAACATGAGCCATGCGTGCAAATTCGCCGGAAGAGTAGTAGCCGTCTTTTTTCATAAAAAATAGAATCCTTTCTGAGAAAATAACAAACATCCTGTCATAGAAGTCATAAAAGAATTATAATTCAGATCCGGAAGCCGTACAAGAGTAAAACGTATAAGAGTAAACCGTACAGGAGAAAAACAGCATTGACAAAATTCTGCTGGTTTGTTAGTATATCGTTTCGAAAAAAAGGGAACCCCGGAATCATATTTCCGGGATAAGCGTTCGATATAAAAAGGAGTAATTTTTATGCGAAACCGTACTCTGGATATGGTAAAGGCGATCTGTGCTTATGCAGTTGTGCTTCTTCACGTCCATTTTCCGGGAAATGCCGGAATTATAGCCAATGTACTTGCCAGATTTGCAGTACCTGTGTTTTTTATGGTATCCGGATATTTTTGTTTCCGTGGCGATGATACGGAATTTATAAGAACCGGAAAAAAGATCCGGCATGTTCTGAAGCTGATGCTTGTGGCATTTCCGGTCTGCTGTCTGTGGGAGCTGATCCAGAACCACATCGACGGAGCAAGCCAGAAGGAATGGCTGGAAGCCCTGATTTCAGGGGAGCATATCCGCCAGTTTCTTCTATATAATAACAGCTCTCAGGTGAAATGGCATCTGTGGTTTCTCCCGGCACTGCTCTATTGTTATCTTCTTTTTGCCCTGGCAGCAAGATTCCGGATTTGTAAGCAGGTATATGTTCTGATACCGGTGCTTATTCTGATCCATTTTGGAATGGAGGAATTTTCGACCTTCCTGTTCCCGGAAAAGCATTTCCGTGTTATGCAGTTTCGCAACTATCTGTTTACCGGATTTCCGTTTTTTATGTGGGGACATCTGATACACAGATATCAGGAAAAACTGGAAGCCTGTTTTGCAGGAAAAAAAGTGTTTCTTTTGTATGGCATGGCAGCTGTCGGCGGGATCATAAGTCTGCTGGAATATCGGTATTTTGGCAAACTGGAATTGTTTCTGGGCTCCGTACTTATGGCTGTTGGTCTTTTTCTCATTGCGATCATGGGAAAGGATCGGAAAGTGCCCGAGCTTCCGGCAGCCATCGGTCAGAAATATGCATTTTTTATTTATCTGTTCCATCTCTGTGTGGCTGACATCCTGAAGGATGTGGCTGTGGCAGCAGGAATTGAGAAAAATCTCTTATATTTGTGGATGAGACCGGTGATGGTCTGTGTTCTTGTGACTGCTGTGGCGGTAATGTATGGATATGGAATGAGGATCTGCCGGGAATAGAAGAGTTTATGGTATTTTCATATTTATGCGCTGTGATTTTGTACCAAAATATGCTAAAATATCCTTTATTGATAAGTCACAGCACCCACCCGGAGGATGCGGGGAAAACGACTGGAATATCCTGCTTCAGGGTAAAAAATACTGAGACATGAAAGACAAAGGAGAGTTTTATGGATTTACAAAACAGAGCGGAGGCCGGCAGTGACGGACACGATGAGAGTGTACTGAATCCGGAGATGCCCAACGAAACTGATCTGACGAAGAAGGAACGCCGCCGGATCGAAAAAGAGAAACTGAAGGGAATGGGAACAGGGAAGAAGATTCAGTATATCTGGATGTATTATAAGATACATATGCTGTGCGTGCTTCTTGCCATTGGCGGAGTCTGCCTAGGAGTGAATATTTACCGGCACGCACAGATGAAGACGGTGCTTTCCATTGCGGTGGTGAATGCAGGGAATTTTGACTCTGAGAAGGTGGAAGAGGATGCTCTGAAGACACTGGGAACAGAGGATAAATATGCAGAAGTCAGTGTGGCGCAGAATCTGATGACGGACGAGACAGGAGAGGATTTTGATTACTATGCCAGGATCGCATATGTGACGGAAATCCAGAGTGCTACCGTTGATGTCCTGATCATGCCGAAGGAACTCTATGAACATGAGAAAGACAGCGGAATGTATGCAGATCTCAGGGAAACGTTTGGAGATGAGGTGTTTGAGTCTCTGGGCGCTGTGGATGATCAGCATCTGGAGCTTGACAGCAGCTGTGTGGCAGAGGAATTTGGCCTGAGATATGATCCGGTGTGCATCTGCCTTCCGGGTAATGTGAAGAATAAAGAGAATGCGTTGAAATGGATCCAGTCTGTTCTGAAATGATGGATCCATATGCTTAGCTGAGTACAGAGATAAATAAGGCCTCCGGTTCGTAACACAGGAACCGGAGGCCTTATTATATATGAATATTACAGTGTATCGTTACGTTTGATGTAGCCAGGCTCATCCGCAGGACGGATGATCTCCTTGGCATGCGTGATCTTGGCATGCTTGTCTACCACCAGATTTTCGATATGGACATTCTCACCGATGGTGCAGTCTGCAAGAACTACACAGTTCTTGATAACAGCGCCCTTTTTGATGGTACAGCCACGTCCGACAATAGAATTCTCTACCGTTCCCTCGATCATGGAACCATTGGAGATAACGGAGTTGGAAACATTGGCTGTGTCAAAATAATGGGTCGGGCAGGAGTTATTGGTGCGTGTATAGATTGGCCAGTTATCATGGAAAAGATCCGTTGCAGTTTTGTAGTCAATCAGATTCATATTTGCATCGTGATAGCTCTTGAAATCAGTGATCGATGCAAAATATCCGCGATGGGATACACCACGTACATCCAGCTCACCGTCTCTGCAGCCGGCATTGATCACGTCTGCAAGGGTATAAAGAGAGGAGATCTCTTTTGCCTTATGGATGAGGCTGATGAAAAGCTCCTTGCTCATTACGTAGGTATCCATGAAAATGTTGCGGTTCTTTGCATTGCCGTGGTTGTGCTCAATGGAGAGAACACCCTTCTGACGGTTCAGGTTCAGGATGTGGCAGTTCAGATGGTTCTCCTTGGCATTATCAACGGAATGATAAAGCATGGTCACATCTGCACCGGATTCGATATGGGCATCGATCAGCTTGGAATAGTCGGTGGTGTAGATCATGTAATTCGGAGCGATAACAACATACGGATAATGAACTGCTTCGATGCACTCCAGATTGGAGTAGTAGTTGTCGATATCGGTGTTATAGATATCGTTGACTCCGGAATGTTCTGAAAAGAGGAGTTGGAGATTACCGCTCTTGGAGTTGATGTTGTAGTGACGTCCGGTTCCGAGATGTTCTACAAGAGAACGGGGTTTGTTCTTTACATAGACCTGAATGTACTCAATTCCGCTGTTGGTCATATTTGAGATCGGGAAGTCGATGACACGATATCTTCCGAGAAATGAAAAGGCGCCGATCGCACGGTAGTCCTGAAGCCCCTCCACATGGATATTTCTTTCTGAGGAATTCACGATTCCAAATGCTTTAAACATATTACTCAGCCCCCTTTACACGTTTTGATACAAGTTCGATATGCTCACTGTCTTTGGAACCGACACGAGCGTTGGCACCGATCACGACTCCGCCTGCAACGAGAGCACGCTGGACAACGGCACCTGCCTCGACAACAACACCCGGCATCAGGACACTGTCGATGATCTTGGCACCAGGACCGACCTTGACGCCTGTGAAAAGTACGGAGTTGGTGATCTCACCCTCCACAACACAGCCCTGAGTGATGAAAGCAGTGTTGATCACAGCGGTATCACAGATATACTGTGGAAGAGATGTAGCATCCTCAGTGTAGATCTTCCAGGTAGGATCGTTAAGATCCAGTTCACTGTTTGGACTGAGAAGATCCATGTTTGCTTCCCAGAGGGAATCAATGGTTCCTACATCCTTCCAGTAGCCTTTGAACTTGTAGGCGTAGAGTGCCTTGTCCTGTGCAAGGAGTGTAGGGATGATGTCTTTACCGAAATCGTGATTGGAATCTGGATTTTTGATATCTGCCAGCAGGAGCTTGCGCAGAAGCTTCCAGTTGAATATGTAGATACCCATGGAGGCAAGATTGCTCTTCGGGTGTTCCGGTTTCTCTTCAAATTCCACGATGCGGTCATCTTCACCGGTGTTCATGATACCGAAACGGCTGGCTTCCTTCATGGGAACCTCGATAACTGCAATAGTGGCATCTGCCTTATGCTGGATATGGTCATCAAGCATCTTTGCATAATTCATCTTATAGATGTGGTCACCGGAAAGGATCAGAAGGTATTCCGGGTTCTGTGAGTCGATGAAATCAATATTCTGAGAGATCGCATCAGCTGTTCCACGGTATACATCCAGACCGGCATCCGCTTTCTCACGTGGAGGAAGTACATAAACTCCGCTGTCCTTGGCATCAAGGCCCCAGCGGCCACCGGCTGCTACATAGCTGTTCAGTAAAACTGATTCATACTGTGTCAGTACACCTACGACATCAATGCCACTGTTGGCACAGTTACTGAGCGGAAAATCCACGATACGGTATTTACCGCCATAACCAACGGCTGGCTTGGCAACTTTATTCGTCAACTCGTGAAGACGACTTCCTCTTCCACCGGCCAGGATCATTGCTAACATACTGTTTTGTTTCATGGCGAATCCTCACTTTCATTTCTTGTTTACCGCCAGGAAAAATTTAACCATTAAAACGATAAACTTTGTTTATATTATACACCTTTTTGAAATGAAAATCTAGTTTTTTTGTGCAAAAAAACGTTATTTTTGTGTTAAAATTTTTAGCAGATAAGTAAAATTCATGACATGATTTGTCGGATAAGAACGAAACATACAAAGTCAGTCCACAATGCCGGAGAAAAAATCAGAAACATTCAGGCCCGGATATGCTTGCGCATAAGAGGGGAAAAGTGTATTCTGAAAAAAACCACGTAAAGTACAACAAAATACTTCGGGAGGAAATGTGATGCAGGAAGAAAAAATTTCCAATTATGTGAAGCTCTGCATGGAATGGGCGGATAAATTTATGCAGATGGATCGGCAGGATCTGTTAAGACGGGTTCCTGAGCTGAAAGAAGAAAAAGGATATCTGACGATAGAGCATTTTGGACGAAAATATGGGATCAGTGAAAAGGATGGAAGTATCTGCAGCCTGGATGGGAATCAGGAGCCGGACACAACGGAGATGCTAAATATTTATACACTCCTTGGCTACGCAAAAGAAGGAGCTTTTTTTATGGACAGGTGGGTTCCTTTTGCAGATCTTCGCAATGCCAGGCCTTTTGCACCAGCATACAAGATCGGTGAGACGGATGTGTTCAGTGCAACATTTTCCGGCCATGCGAAGGAGCTGCGGGAAGCTTTTATAAAACTTGGAGGAAGAGGACTTCCTCAGGGAGATGTGGGCTATGAGATCAAAGCGTTCCAGTGCATTCCACTGCGGTTCTTTTTCTGGGATCGTGATGAGGAGTTTGAAGCAGAAGGAAACATTCTCTTTGATTACAGTGCAACGGATTTCAATCACGTGGAAAGTGCAGTATCCATTGCTGACGTAGGAATCAAACGTCTGGCAGAGATTGCAGGCTTGCCTCTCCGGGGAAAAAATTTCCACATGCATTAAGATAACAGCCAAAAGCGAGGCAAAGCTGCTTTTGGCTGTTTTAACCAGTGACAATAAGAGGTTCATTATTTCTTTTGAACACTCTTTTCTACAAGATTCAGTACTGCGTACAGACCCATAGCAATGATGCACAGGATCACAATGGACATCAGCACCCAGGTGAGCTTAAAAGTCTGGCTGCCGTAGATAATAAGATATCCAAGGCCTTTTCTGGCACCGATGAATTCGCCGATGATCACGCCAACCAGACAAAGGCCGATATTTACCTTCATAACACTTAAGATCAGAGGAACAGAAGCTGGCAGAACGATTTTTGTCAGCTTCTCTTTTTTATGTCCGCCAAGAGTTTCGATCAGTTTCAGTTTATCCGGATCAGCCTGGCAGAAACCGGAATACAGATTGATGATGGAGCCAAAGATGGCAACGGATATACCGGCTACAACGATGGTACGTTCATTGGCACCGAGCCATACAATAAGAAGCGGCGCAAGAGCTGATTTCGGCAGACTGTTGAGAACCACAAGATAAGGTTCCAGAACCAGGGAAGTCCGTGGAGAGCACCAGAGAAGGACTGCGGTTCCCACACCCAGGAGCACAACAAAAAAGAAACTGACAAGAGTCTCTGTCAGCGTAACTGCAATATGGGAAAAAAGCGACTGATCCCTGCACATGGTGAGGAAGGTTTTTGCAATCAGGGATGGACTGCTGAAAATAAAAGAGTCGATCCATCCGCGTGCGGCGGACACTTCCCAGAGTCCCATAAACAGGACAAAGATAAGGATGCGCGCTGCAAAAATCAGGTGTTTTTCTTTTTTCTTCCGGGATAGATATTGTTTCTGTCGGGTGGAAATTTTAGGCATTTTTGTTCAGCTCCTTCCATATGAGATTGAAATATTTTTTGAAATCAGGAGCATTCCGGGAAGTCAGAGGGGTACGTTTTTCCACAGAAAGATGGATATCCACTACTTTTTGAACTGTGGCAGGACGGGCGGATAGAACCAGCACCTGGTCAGCCATGCTGATAGCCTCAGAGATATCATGTGTCACCAGAATGGCAGGCTTGCCTGAGCTTTTGAGGATTTTTCCGATGTCGTCACTGACATTCAGCCGTGTCTGGTAATCCAGCGCAGAAAAGGGCTCATCCAAAAGTAAAAGTTCAGGCTCCAGCACAAGGGTGCGGATCAGTGCTGCGCGCTGGCGCATACCGCCGGAAAGCTGGGAAGGCCTGGCATCCCGAAAGCGGTCAAGACCGTAGGTGTGAAGAAGCTCTTCTGCGTGTGCAAGCTTTTCAGGGGTGAGTTCTCCACGGATCTCAAGGCCAAGGAGGATGTTTTTATAGATGCTGCGCCATTCCAGAAGATGGTCCTTCTGGAGCATGTATCCAACAGACGTACTGCCGGAAGAAACTGTTTTTCCCTTTAGAGTGATGGAGCCGCATTCAGGTTCGATCAGGCCGGCGATAAGGTTAAGAAGGGTGGATTTTCCGCAGCCGGAAGGTCCTACAATGGACAGGAATTCACCAGGCATCAGGTCAAAGGATATATGGGAAAGGGCGGGTGTCTCGCCGGATAAGGTGTGATAGGAAAGACACACATCCCGTACTTTTAAGACAGGATCCATGAATATTTGCCTCCGTTTCATATTTGATGGTATAATATTATCATATGTCTGAATCATAAGAAGGCGCACGGATAAGGGAATGTTCCGTGGTGCCGGGGATAAATTCGGCAATATAGAAAATGATGATTACAGTTTACAGGTAATATATTCAGAGTATTGCTGGTCACGCAGCAAACAGTAATGAATACGATGGACGGAAAGGAGATCCGATTTTGAATAAAAGAAATTATCAGAAAGAGCTGGATAAGCTGATCGAAAATGTTCGGAAAGAAGGCAGAACCCCCAGACTTTTTCTTCACGCCTGCTGTGCGCCGTGCAGCAGTTATGTGATGGAATACCTGTCACAGTATTTTGAGATCACCATATTTTTTTACAATCCCAATATTGCGCCTGAAGAAGAATATGCTCACAGGGTGGCAGAGATCCGCCGGCTGATCGGAGAGATGGAGTTTACCCATCCGGTGTCTTTGGTGGAAGGACATTATGATCCGAAGGAATTCTATGATATGGCAAAAGGCCTGGAGGATGTGCCAGAGGGAGGGGAACGCTGCTTTAAGTGCTATCGTCTGCGTATGGAAGAGGCGGCGAAAATTGCCAGGGACGGCGGTTATGATTATTTTACCACCACTCTTAGTATCAGTCCTTTGAAAAATGCAGAAAAGATCAACGAGATCGGTGAGGAGCTGTCAGGGATTTATAAAGTCACTCACCTGCCGTCTGATTTCAAGAAGAAGAACGGTTATAAGCGTTCCATTGAATTATCCCATGAGCATGAATTGTACAGGCAGAACTACTGCGGATGTGTTTTTTCAAAAAGAGAAGCCCAGGAGCGGGACAGGCAGAGAAACGCAGAAAATGTATAAGTATGAAAATCTTTGCATTTTTATGAAAGTATGGTACACTAACACAGAGAAGTGCAGAAGAATTTTTGCCCGACAAAATATTTTCTGCAGCAAAAAAGAAAAGTGAGGAAGAATAATATGGCACAGTTATGGGGAGGCCGTTTTACAAAAGAAACGGACAAGCTGGTTTATAATTTTAACGCATCGATTTCCTTTGACCGGAAATTTTACAGACAGGATATCCGCGGAAGCAAGGCACATGTAGCCATGCTTGCGAAACAGGGGATTCTGACAGAAGAAGAAAAGAATCAGATCACAGAGGGACTGGACGGAATCCTGGCAGATGTGGAGGCAGGCAAGCTTGAGATCACATCTGAATATGAGGATATCCACAGCTTTGTGGAGGCAAACCTGATTGACCGTATCGGTGATGCAGGAAAGAAACTTCACACAGGAAGAAGCCGTAATGACCAGGTAGCTCTGGATATGAAGCTTTATGTCCGTGATGAGATCGACGAGACAGATAAGGAACTTAAGGAGCTTCTTCTTGCCCTGCAGAAGATCATGGAAGAGAATGTACACACTTACATGCCGGGATTTACCCATCTTCAGAAAGCACAGCCTGTAACACTGGCACATCACGTAGGTGCTTATTTTGAGATGTTCAGAAGAGACCGTGAAAGACTCTTTGATATTCGGAAGAGAATGAATACCTGTCCGCTTGGAGCAGGAGCACTGGCAGGAACTACTTATCCGCTGGATCGCGCTTATACTGCAGAGCTTCTCGGCTTTGATGCACCGACCAGAAACAGCATGGATTCTGTATCTGACAGGGATTATGTGATCGAGCTTCTCAGTGCATTTTCTACCATTATGATGCACCTGAGCCGTTTTTCAGAGGAGATCATCCTGTGGAACTCCAATGAGTACCGCTTCGTGGAGATCGATGATGCATACAGCACAGGCAGCAGTATCATGCCTCAGAAAAAGAATCCGGATATCGCAGAGCTTGTCCGTGGAAAAACAGGCCGTGTCTATGGTGCGCTGACATCTATCCTTACAACCATGAAGGGAATCCCGCTTGCATACAACAAAGACATGCAGGAAGACAAGGAGCTGACTTTTGATGCCATTGACACCGTAAAGGGTTGTATCGCCCTGTTTACAGGCATGGTTTCCACTATGCAGTTCAACAAAGCCAACATGGAGGCAAGTGCAAAGAAAGGCTTTACAAACGCCACAGACGCAGCAGACTATCTGGTTAACCATGGCGTACCGTTCCGTGATGCCCACGGCATCGTCGGAAGACTGGTTCTTCTCTGTCTGGATAAGGGAATCTCCCTGGATGAGCTTCCGCTCTCCGAGTACAAAGAGATCAGTCCTGTGTTTGGGGAGGACATCTATGAAGCTATCAGTATGAAGACCTGCGTGGAGAAACGTGTGACCCTTGGAGCACCAGGACCGGACGTGATGGAGCAGGTGATCGCTCAGAATAAAGAATATCTTGAAAAAAATTAAGATAATGCTTGCATTTTTGGAAAAATTGGTATAGTATTTACAGAAAAGACAAATGTGTGCCATGGAGGGACACAAGATGAGGAGAGTTTTATTATGAGTGAAAAGCTTAAAGTCGGTATTTTAGGTGCAACTGGAATGGTTGGTCAGAGATTCATTTCTCTTCTGGAGAATCACCCGTGGTTTGAGGTGGTTACTGTAGCGGCAAGCCCGAGAAGCGCAGGCAAGACCTACGAGGAGGCTGTAGGCGGCAGATGGAAAATGGATACTCCGATGCCGGAGGCTGTGAAGAAGCTGGTTGTTATGGATATCCACGAGGTTGAGAAGGTTGCAGCTACTGTTGACTTTGTATTTTCCGCAGTTGATATGACTAAAGATGAGATCAAGGCGATCGAGGAAGAATATGCAAAGACAGAGACACCGGTTGTGTCCAACAACAGCGCACACCGCTGGACACCGGACGTTCCGATGGTAGTTCCGGAAATCAACCCGGAGCATTTCGATGTTATCGAGTTCCAGAAGAAACGTCTTGGAACAACTCGCGGATTCGTAGCTGTTAAGCCGAACTGCTCTATCCAGAGCTACGCACCGGTACTTACCGCATGGAAAGAATTCGAGCCATATGAAGTAGTAGCTACTACATACCAGGCTATTTCCGGAGCAGGAAAAACATTCAAAGACTGGCCGGAGATGGAGCACAACATCATTCCGTACATCGGTGGTGAGGAAGAGAAGAGTGAGAAGGAGCCATTAAGACTCTGGGGCAAGATCGAGGACGGCGTGATCGTTCCGGCTACCACACCTGTCATCACATGCCAGTGTGTACGTGTTCCGGTCCTCAACGGACATACAGCAGCTGTATTTGTTAAATTCCGCAAGAAACCTACAAAGGAGCAGCTGATCCAGAAGCTGGTTGAGTTTAAGGGACTTCCGCAGGAGCTTAACCTTCCAAGTGCACCGAAGCAGTTTATCCAGTATCTTGAGGAGGACAACCGTCCGCAGGTACAGATGGATGTAAACTATGAGAACGGAATGGGAGTATCTGTAGGACGTCTTCGTGAGGATACTGTTTACGATTACAAGTTCATCGGACTTTCCCACAACACAGTAAGAGGTGCTGCAGGCGGAGCTGTTCTCTGTGCAGAGACTCTGAAAGCTAAGGGATATATCCAGGCTAAATAATCAGGTAAATCTTCATATGAAATAAAAAGTATCAGCAGAACGGGATATCGGAGCTTTTCGGTGTCCTGTTTTTGCGTCTCAGAGGAAACTTCTGAAGAGGTCTGCAAAGAGAATGCCTGTGAAGTGTCCGTGCGACAGGAGCGTATATTAAGGAGCAGAAGTAAATGCGTAAGAAAGAAATTCGAACGGTAATTACCTTTTCTACCACAACAGCAGCTATGAAGATGGAAAAAACGTCTAAGGAGTCGGGATTTTCGGGAAGGCTGATTCCGATCCCGTCTGAGATCAGTGCCGAATGCGGGCTTGCCTGGAAATGCGAGAAGCAGTCTGAGGAAGAGACAGAGATTTTTTTGCAGGAAAAAGAGCTTGCATGGGACGGAATCTACCGGGTTCTGACTTAACTGAATGCAGAGTGAGAATATCCGCCTGCCGGAGATAGTGTTTGTTGTGTGTAACAATACATGATTTTTCAGAAATTTTCTCATTTTTGTTGTGAACTATTTGATAAAGTGTTACAATATGAAAAGCAGATTTCCGTAAAGCGTGCTGCTGTGAACAAAGAAGCAGCAGCAAAGTGCCACGCTTGCTAAAAAATGTGGAGGTGCTATTTATGAACAGGGAGGATGTAGAGAAACTGTCAACCGCTGCGAAAGGTAAGATCAATCTCCTGAACAGCAACTTTGGAAAATACTTTATGCGGGCGATCATGGCTGGATTTTTTATTGATGTGGCGATGATCTACAGTAATGTTGTGGGAAATGTATTTTCCAAGACATTCCCGGAATGGGGGAAATTCCTTGGAGCCATCGTGTTCTCCATCGCGGTACTTCTGATCGTGATGGTAGGCGGAGAGCTTTTTACCGGTAACAATCTGGTAATGGCGTTTGGTGCGTATGACAAGAGCGTATCATGGAAAGACGTTGGCAAGGTATGGGGAATCAGTTATATCGGCAATTTTGTGGGATGCCTGATTCTGGCATGGATTTTTGTAGGTGCCGGAGCGTCCGGTACTGCAGATTATTTTGCAGGCTTTATAAACGGAAAACTCAGTATTCCGGCAGGACAGATGTTTTTCCGTGCAGTGCTTTGTAATTTCTTTGTCTGTCTTGCAGTGCTTTGCGGCATTAAGCTTAAGAGTGAGTCAGGCAAGTTTCTGATGATCGTGATCTGTATTTCAGGTTTCGTTGTCAGCGGATTTGAGCACTGTATTGCAAATATGGGCATCTTTACAGTTGCGTACTGTATGATTCCCGGATTGTCTGTCGGTGCCATGCTTAAGAGTATGGTGATCGTAACATTAGGAAATATAGTTGGCGGAGCTGTGCTTCTTGCATGGCCGCTTAGAAAGATGAGTGCAGATAAATAGTATGGCAAAGGCTTTATACATAGCAGAGAAGCCCAGCGTGGCACAGGAATTTGCGAAGGCTTTGAAGATCAACGGTCAGAGAAAAGACGGATATCTGGAATCCAGCGATTCTGTAGTGACCTGGTGTGTCGGACACCTGGTTACCATGAGCTATCCCGAAAAATATGATATCAAGTATAAAAGGTGGAGTTTTGATACCCTGCCTTTTTTGCCGCGCGAATTTAAATATGAAGTGATCCACGGGGTTAAAAAACAGTTTGAGATCGTAAAAGGTCTGCTGAACCGGGAGGATATAGAGATTATTTATGTGTGCACTGACTCTGGACGTGAGGGAGAATATATCTATCGTCTGGTGGCCCAGATGGCAGGAATAAAGGGAAAAGTCCAGAAACGAGTGTGGATTGATTCTCAGACAGAAGAGGAGATCTTACGAGGAATCCGGGAGGCAAAAGATATCTCGGAGTATAATAATCTGGCAGCGTCTGCGTATCTCCGCGCAAAAGAAGATTACCTTATGGGAATCAATTTTTCCAGAGTGTTGACCCTGCGCTATGGAAACAGTGTGACGAATTATCTCCATTCAAAATATCAGGCGATCGCAGTAGGCCGTGTGATGACCTGTGTTCTTGGAATGGTGGTGCGAAGAGAACGGGAGATCCGTGTCTTTGTGAAGACACCGTTTTACCGTGTCTTAAGCAGCATTGCTCTTGCGGGAGAGAATTTTGACGGAGAGTGGAGAGCTGTGGAAGGCAGCCGGTATTTTCAGTCCCCGTATCTTTATAAAGAGAACGGTTTTAAAAAGAAGGAACATGCGAAAGAGCTGATCGATCAACTGATGGTGAATCAGCCTCTGCAGTGTACCGTTGAAAAGGTAGAGCGAAAAAAAGAAAACAAGAACCCGCCGCTTCTTTTTAACCTGGCAGAGCTTCAGAACGTGTGCTCAAAGCTCTTTAAGATTAGTCCGGATGAAACTCTTCGAATCGTTCAGGAGCTTTATGAGAAAAAGCTGGTAACATATCCGAGAACAGATGCCAGAGTGCTTTCTACGGCTGTTGCCAAGGAAATCTACAAGAACATTTCAGGACTTCGGAATTATCAGCAGGCAGGTACTGTGGCAGCAGAGGTTCTGGGAATGGAATCCTGGAAAAACATTGCAAAGACCAGGTATGTGAATGACAAGCAGATCACAGACCATTATGCCATCATTCCTACCGGTCAGGGGCTGAATTCATTGGAAAAGGTGTCTCTTACAGCACAGAGGGTGTATGAGACTATTGTGCGGAGGTTTTTGTGCATTTTTTATCCTCCGGCCGTTTACCAGAAAGTGAGTCTTGTGACGAAACTGGATGGAGAGGCATTCTTTTCTTCATTTAAAGTTCTGAAAGAAGAAGGATATCTGAAGATCGCTACGAACTCTTTTGCCCGGAAAAAAGCTTTGGACGGTGAGAAGAGTGTAAACGGAGAAGAGGAGGAAGCTTCCTGTGATATCGTGCTTCTGGAGGCGTTGCAGAAGCTGAAAAAGGGTGATATACTTCCTGTGAACGCTTTGAGTATCAAGGAAGGCGAGACTTCACCGCCTAAACGATATAATTCCGGTTCCATGATCCTTGCCATGGAGAATGCGGGTCAGCTGATCGAGGATGAGGAGCTTCGTGCTCAGATCAAGGGCAGCGGGATCGGCACCAGTGCTACCCGTGCCGAGATCCTGAAGAAGCTTTTTAACATCAAATATCTGGCACTGAATAAAAAGACCCAGGTGATCACTCCAACGCTTCTTGGTGAAATGATCTTTGATGTGGTAAACTGCTCTATCCGGCAGCTTCTGAACCCGGAGCTTACGGCAAGCTGGGAAAAAGGCCTTACCTATGTGGCAGAGGGCAGTATTACGGAACAGGAATATATGGACAAGCTGGAACATTTTGTGCGCGTAAGGACCCGGCAGGTGGAAGCCAGCAATTATCAGTATAACCTGCGGCAGTTTTTTGATGCGGCCGCTGTAAATTACAGGAAGCCAGAGCGGGCTTCCGGACAGGGAGGAAAAAAATCATGATGAAAGATTTTACCATCAGCAATATGCTGGATCTGGGCGAGACTATCGCTGCAGAGCTTTTTGAGGGAAAGACCTATCCGTGGGAAGTTCTTCCGGAAATCGGAGATTTTATCATTAAACTGGGAAAAACTCTTGACCCGGCTGAGTATGAGGAAAAAGGCGAGAATATCTGGATCGCAAAATCAGCCACTGTTGCACCGACCGCAAGCATCACAGGCCCGGCGATCATTGGCAAGGACGCTGAAGTACGCCACTGCGCATTTATCCGCGGCAAAGCCATTGTCGGTGAAGGTGCAGTTGTTGGTAATTCCACTGAGCTTAAGAATGCAGTGCTGTTTAATAAAGTACAGGTTCCACATTACAACTATGTTGGAGATGCAGTACTTGGATACAAGTCCCATATGGGAGCCGGATCAATTTGTTCTAACGTGAAATCTGATAAGAAACTTGTTGTCGTAAAAGACGGAGATGAGAAGATCGAGACCGGACTTAAAAAGTTCGGAGCTATGCTTGGAGATCATGTTGAGGTTGGATGTGGTTCCGTACTCAATCCAGGAACCGTGATCGGACGGAACAGTAATATTTATCCGCTGTCAGCGGTAAGGGGATGCGTTCCGGCGGATTCTATTTATAAGAATGCGAAAGAAATTATTAAGAAAAAGTAAGTAAAAGAAGATTTCTTTTTTACTGAAGTGATTCGTAAACAGAGAACAGGCCCGCAAAGCGGGCCGTTTTTTTGTTCAGTTTAAATTCTATCGGCATAGTGTCTCCCTGGAAAAAGGCCCCATTTCCATTCTGTCAAGAACAAAAATTCCCCTGAAAAGAAATTAACACTATGACAAAAACAAAATCCGCCTGATCACCACCAGTCCTATAATATGGACCGGATAAAACCAGTAGAAGAAGTATTTCGCCGCTTTTCCGCGGATAAATCCTCTTTCTCCATTGTACATGTTAATGGACAGAAAGGCGAAACAGGCCCTCCATTCATAATAGAGCCAGCAGCTTCCCAGGATTGCCTGTCCCGGTTTATCGTTTCGCATATAATACATGATCAGCAGAAAAATATATCCCCGCCATCCGTAATCTGCTTTCAGAAAAACAGAAACAGCAAGCAGTCCCAGGATACAGAAAAGCTGCATTGTTTGTTCATCCTGAAAATGTTCGATTGCACAAAATGCCAGATATCCAAGGAAAAGAGTGAAAAACACATTCTGTTTTTCATAACGCAGAGTGTTGGTGAACATCAGGTTCCACGGGATTTCAGAAATCAGTGAAAAAATAAAAAGATTCATGCCATACCGGAAACGGTCATGGGTATGCAGAAATCCCTCCAGAAGGAGAAAACAGAAGATTGGAAATGCCACCCGGCCGATATCACGAAAAATCAGATACACACTGTATTCTCTTCCGAAAAGTGTAAAAAGAGTTTTAAGAGCAGGTTGATACATACTTAAAAGAACTGCGCCAATATGATCGATCAGCATAGTAACAACAGCGATCACTTTCAGCGTGCTTCCGCTGAGAATCCGGTATTTTTCTGGAAAAACAGATTCTGCTGACACATTCATAAAAAATACACCTCCAGGGTCAGACTTGCTAATATATTATCACAGATATAGAACAGTTGCCAGAAATATTTGACAGTTAGGTATATAATACCCGAAGATATAACTTCCAATAATATACTTTTTATGGCAAAAAATTATCAAATATGACTGGACGAAACAAAGGTTTTGTGAGAAAATACCCATAGGATGTTATCGAACTTTTTTTCTCAATAACATCGGTCAATCTATACTTGAAAGGAGTTTTAAAATGATTTATTCACGCGAAGTAGAAGAAATGTGTCCAGTGGCACAGGGCGTACATCATGGTGCCGCTCCGATCCCGGAAGAAGCAAAATGGGTTCAGGCAAAAGAAGTAAAGGATATCTCCGGATTTACACACGGTGTAGGCTGGTGTGCTCCGCAGCAGGGTGCCTGTAAGCTGTCCCTTAACGTAAAAGAAGGAATCATTCAGGAGGCACTTGTTGAGACAATCGGATGTTCAGGAATGACTCATTCTGCAGCTATGGCAGCAGAGATCCTTCCGGGCCTTACAGTAATGGAGGCACTGAACACAGACCTTGTATGTGATGCAATCAATACAGCTATGAGAGAGCTTTTCCTTCAGATCGTATACGGACGTTCCCAGTCTGCATTCTCTGAGGACGGACTTGCAGTAGGTGCTGGTCTTGAGGATCTTGGAAAAGGACTTCGTTCTCAGGTTGGTACAATGTATGGAACTCTGAAAAAAGGACCTCGTTACCTTGAGATGGCTGAGGGTTATGTTACAGGTATCGCTCTTGATGAGGACGATGAGATCATCGGATATCAGTTCGTAAGCCTTGGAAAAATGACTGACTTCATTAAGAAAGGTGATGACCCGAACACAGCATGGGAGAAAGCAAAAGGTCAGTACGGCCGTGTTGCAGATGCTGTTAAGATCATCGACCCAAGAAAAGAGTAATTACATTCGTAAGGTGAAAAAATCAGGAGGTTACAGGAAATGGCTTTATTTGAATCATATGAGAGACGAATTGACAAGATCAATTCTGTTTTAAACAGCTATGGAATCGCTTCTATCGAAGAAGCTGAGAAAATCACTAAAGACGCAGGTCTGAACGTTTACGATCAGATCAAAGGCATTCAGCCGATCTGCTTCGAGAACGCTTGCTGGGCTTATACAGTAGGTGCAGCAATCGCAATCAAAAAAGGCTGCAGAAGAGCAGCTGATGCAGCAGCAGCTATCGGAGAGGGACTTCAGGCATTCTGTATTCCGGGATCCGTTGCAGACACACGTAAAGTAGGTCTTGGACATGGAAACCTTGGAAAAATGCTTCTTGAGGAAGAGACAGACTGCTTCTGCTTCCTTGCAGGACATGAGTCTTTCGCAGCAGCTGAGGGTGCTATCGGTATTGCTGAGAAAGCAAACAAAGTTCGTAAAAAACCTCTTCGTGTCATCCTGAACGGTCTTGGTAAAGACGCTGCTCAGATCATCTCCCGTATCAACGGCTTTACATATGTAGAGACAGAGTATGATCCATATAAGAACGAGGTTAAAGAAGTATTCCGTAAATCCTATTCAGAGGGACTTCGTGCAAAAGTTAACTGCTACGGCGCAAACAGTGTTCCGGAAGGTGTTGCTATCATGTGGAAAGAGGGCGTTGACGTTTCCATCACAGGAAACTCCACAAACCCGACTCGTTTCCAGCATCCGGTAGCAGGAACATACAAAAAAGAGTGCAACGAGAAAGGTAAAAAATACTTCTCAGTTGCTTCCGGCGGTGGTACAGGACGTACACTTCACCCGGACAACATGGCAGCAGGTCCTGCTTCCTACGGTATGACTGATACACTTGGACGTATGCATTCTGACGCTCAGTTCGCAGGATCTTCTTCCGTACCAGCTCACGTAGAGATGATGGGTCTCATCGGCGCTGGAAACAACCCGATGGTTGGTATGACAGTTGCTGTAGCTGTTTCCGTACAGGAAGCTGCTGACGCTGGCAAGTTCTGATTTCAGATAACGAAAAATAGTGGAAAAGGCTGTAAACTCTAGGGTTTGCAGCCTTTTTTTTATGCAAAGCGTGATGCGATTTTGAAGAATTTGTGAAACAAATTTCAGAAAAGTTCATAAAATAAAATAAAGCTGCAGTGGCAGGTTATTTATGGAAGCACTTGTGAATTATATTAAACCGGAATTGCTGATTACAGCAGTTGCTTTGTATTTTATGGGAATCGCACTGAAGGAAGCCCAGGCTGTGAAGGACAAATATATTCCGCTGATACTGGGAAGTGCAGGGATTTTTATATGTGGGATTTATGTATTTGCCACCTGCTCCTGTGTTGGTGGCCAGGACATTGCCATGGCGGTATTTACATCTGTAACACAGGGAATCCTGGTAGCAGGACTTTCTACATATGTAAATCAGCTGATCAAACAGTTGGAAAAAGATGAATAACTGCATATGATAAAGAGAAAGATGAAAAAAGAGAATTATATGAATATCATAAAAATGATCAGCAAAAAGAATTGTTATATCGGCCAGAATAGGCCGGCATATATTGTGATCCACGAAACGGATAACTGGAGTAAGGGGGCAGATGCCAAAGCCCATGCAACAGCGATGAAAAATGGTAATCTGGCCGGTACTGTGCATTATTATGTAGATTCTAAATCCATATATCAGACTCTGGATCACAGCGACGGAGCCTGGGCTGTAGGTGACGGAAAAGGAAAATACGGTATCACGAACAGAAATTCTATCAGCATCGAGATATGTGTGAATCCGGAAACTGATTATTACACAGCTGTAGACAAGACAGAACAGCTGGCGGCTCTTTTGCTGAAACAGTATGGATGGAAGACTGACAGGCTGAAAAGGCATTACGATGCTTCAGGAAAACATTGTCCCAGAAGATTAATGGATGAAGGGAAGTGGTCGGAATTTTTGAAAAAAACAGATGCATATATGAAGACAGGGCAGAGTATGGGAAAAACAGAAACAGGACAGAAAAAAGACACACAGAAGAACCCGAAAACAATAAGATCAGCAGCAAAAACGTCTGTACTTACAGAAAAAATCAGCATACAGCTCCCCGTTATCAGGAAAGGAAGCAAAGGAACTTCCGTATCCATGCTGCAGGCTATGTTAGGAGTGACTGTTGATGGATCTTTTGGTGCGAAAACCGAAGCTTCATTAAAAACATTCCAGAAAAATGTGAAAATTTCATCAGATGGTATTTGCGGGGCATCAACCTGGAAAAAAGTGATCGAACACATGAAAGCAAATACAAAGTAAAAATAAACAGAGCCTATATCAGAAACAACAGGGAAGTATCCGCAATTCCGGACACTTCCCTGAATATGTTTTATCAGGCGTTTTCAAGTGCCTGATCCAGATCTTTGATAATATCATCCGCATTTTCAATACCAATGGAAAGACGGATCATTCCAGGAGAAACCCCTGCTTCAACCAGCTGTTCGTCGTTCATCTGACGATGAGTATGGCTGGCCGGATGAAGAACCATGGTAATAGAAGCGGCAACATGGGTAGCAATTGTGGCAAGCTTCAGGCTGTCCATAAAACGGACTGCTGCATCACGGCCGCCGGTCAGCTCAAAGGAGATAACGCCGCAGGTTTGGCCGTTTTTCATATATTTCTGTGCCAGTGCATGATATTTGTCATCTGGAAGACCAGCATAGTTTACGTGAGAAACTTTTTTGTGGGCATTCAGGTACTCAGCGATCTTCTGTGCATTGGAACAGTGGCGTTCCATACGGAGCGGAAGTGTCTCCAGTCCGAGATTCAGAAGAAAACAGTTCATTGGAGACGGAATAGAGCCAAGATCACGCATCAGCTGAGATGTAGCCTTGGTGATATAGGCTTTTTTACCAAACTGTTTGGTGTATATTACACCGTGGTAGGATTCATCCGGCTCTGTCAGACCATGATACTTATGTCCGTAAGCATCCCAGTCAAAGTTTCCGCTGTCAACAATGGCACCGCCAACCTGAACAGCATGTCCGTCCATATATTTGGTGGTAGAGTGAGTAACGATATCAGCACCCCACTCGAACGGACGGCAGTTTACCGGCGTGGCAAAAGTGTTGTCCACAATAAGCGGCACGCCGTTCTGATGTGCAACGCGTGCAAATTTCTCAATATCAAGAACAACAAGGGCAGGGTTGGCAATAGTCTCTGCAAAAAGAACCTTCGTATTCGGCTTAAATGCAGCTGCGATCGCTTCCTCGCTGGCATCTGTATCAACGAATGTGCAGTCAATTCCCAGCTTCTTAAAGGTAACAGCAAGAAGATTGAACGTTCCACCGTAAATTGTGGAAGCTGCAACAACATGGTCGCCTGCTTCACAGATGTTAAATACTGCATAGAAGTTAGCTGCCTGCCCGGAAGAAGTCAGGATCGCAGCAACACCGCCTTCAAGATCAGCAATCTTCGCAGCGACTGCATCATTGGTTGGATTCTGGAGACGGGTGTAGAAATATCCGTCAGCTTTCAGGTCAAATAACTGTCCCATTTCATCTGTTGTATCATACTTATAGGTAGTGCTCTGATAAACTGGTAGTGCACACGGCTCACCTTTGGAAGGAGTGTAGCCGGAATGGATACATTTGGTTTCTAAATTATAATCGCTCATAGGGGTAATTCCTTTCTGAAACATCTTATTTCCGTAGAAAATGAAATGCTCTTGTTCATTTTTTATAAATCTATCTACGATTATAACTCTTTATGTGTGAAAACACAACAATATTCTCCGTAAACTATAGTGGGGTATAAGGGAAAAGAAAGAAGTGCGTTCTGGTGCACACATCAAAACGTTACATAATTAACACAAAGAACAGGGAAGATAGCACTTGCTGTTAGCTGTATAATTAAAAAACATCTAAAAACTCTTGAAAAATCAACAGAAAATTGTAAATCAAGTAATGAATTGTGAAAACGCATAAAATTGAATCAGAAAATTTGTACAAAAAGGATATTGCGTTCACGTGCACAAAATGATAATATAGCATCATCAAGAACAGAACAGAAACGAAAAACAAACAAAATAATAAAATGAACGGAGGAATTTAAAATGTTAAGAGTTGGAGTTATCGGATGCGGCGGAATGGGAAGAGATCATATCAGAAGACTGACAGAGAAGATCCAGGGAGCGGAAGTGGTAGCTGTCTCAGATGTATTTGAGGAAAGCGCAAGGAAAGCAGCCCAGATCTGCGGAGCAAAAGTTTATGCAGACAGTAAGGAGCTTATCAATGCAGAGAGCGTAGATGCAGTATTTATCGTATCTCCGGGCTTTGCACATGTAGATTCCCTTCTTCAGGCAATCGAGGCCGGCAAGAGAATTTTCTGTGAGAAACCATTATGTACAACTGCTGAGGACTGTCTGAAAGTGGTAAAGGCAGAGGAGGCAGCCGGCAAACACCTTATCCAGCTCGGATTTATGAGACGTTATGATAAGGGATATCAGCAGATCAAGGAAGCACTTGCAACCGGTGAATACGGTGAGCCGCTGATCCTTCACTGTACACACAGAAATCCGGAGGTAGGAACCAATTATAATACACCGATGGCTGTGCACGATACCGCAATACATGAAATCGATGTTCTTCACTGGCTTGTAGATGACGAGTATGAATCCGCACAGGTAGTAATGCCAAGAGTGACAAAATATTCTCACTCCGAACTGAAAGATCCGCAGATCATGATGCTCCGTACAAAAAAAGGCGTTTGCATTGATGTGGAAGTATTTGTAAACTGCAAGTTCGGATATGACATCAACTGTGAAGTTGTATGTGAGGATGGCGCGCTGAAAATGGCACAGCCGGCTTATCCGTCTATCCGTAAAAATGCAGCAGTATCCAGTGCCATTGACACAGACTGCTTCGTAAGATTTAAAGACGCTTATGATAAAGAAGTTCAGGACTGGGTTGACAACGCAGAGGCAGGAGTAATCACAGGACCGAATGCATGGGATGGATACCTGGCAGCGATCACTGCAGATGCTCTTGTAAAAGCGCAGGAAACCGGTCAGATCGAGAAGATCGTCACAGCAGTTGAGAAGCCGGAATTTTATAAATAAATATATATTACGAACTCCACCTCATCAAGTGTGAGTTATCATACCAGCTTATTGTCGCAGGCTTTCCCAATGTGCCTGCGGCGGCAGTCACCGGCAGAGCCCGATTCCGCTACGGTTTTACAGAAGCTGCAGCGGAAATCCTCCGGTGAGATCGATCAGAATAATCGACTGAAAAGTAAAAATATATGGAGGGTATTGAAGATGAAATTAGGATTTAATGAAGCAACTGCACTGGAATGTAAAGGACAGTCTCTTATGGCAGACCTGGAGATGTGTGAGAAATATGGCTTTGATTATATTGAGATCCGCTTTGATTGTGTAAAGGATTATCTTAAAGAGCATACACTAGAGGAACTGGCAGACTGGTTTAAGAACCATCATCTGAAACCATGGGCATATAACACTCTGATCTTCTTTAACCAGAGAGATGAGGCAGGGGAAAAAGAGATTGACGACGAAGTTGATTTTATTCTGAAGGTTTCCGAAGCTATCGGAATGAAAATGCTGATCACCGTTCCAAGCTTTGATGTAAAAGACAAATCTGTCAGTGAGATCAAAGAAGAAGCAGTTGCACGTCTTCGTTATCTTTCCGATAAGGTTGGTGCAGACATGAAAATCTCTCTGGAGTTCTGCGGTGCACCGAACTGCTCCATCAACCAGTTTGGAACAGCCTATGATGTGGTAAAAGCAGTAGACAGAGATAATGTAGGCGTTACTGTGGACACCTTCCATTTCCATGAGATGTGCTCCCGCCTGGAGGACCTGAGAGCTGCGGATGGAAAGAAGATTTTTGCATATCATTTAAATGACTGTGAGGATCTTCCGCTTGGCTCCTGCGGAGACGACAAGAGACTGTGGCCGGGTGAGGGTGTTGTAGATCATGCAGGAATCGCAGCTGCACTGAAGGAGATCGGCTTTGACGGCGTTTGCACCATCGAAGAGTTCCGTCCGGAATACTATGCAATGAGCCATGAGGACAACGTGAAAAAGGCTGCGGAAGTTACCAGAGACTTTGTGCAGAAATATTTCGGATAATTCATTCAGAAAGGTCCGACCTTAAACCGATAGGAGGTAGATACTATGGCTGGTAAGGGAATCCCTGAATTGTTGAATTACAAGCAGAAGGGGAAAGACTTGAATGAATTCATCAAGGTTCCGTTGTCGGAAAAGCTGGCATACTGTTTTGGTGATCCGGCACTGACCTTGATGTATACCATGACTACAACTCTGCTGATCTATTTTTATACCAACGTTGTTGGAATATCAGCAGGTGCGGTAGGAATGATCATGCTTTTGTCCCGTGTTTTTGATGGATTTTCCGATGTGCTGATGGGAACTATTATCGACCGGACTCATTCCAAGTATGGAAAAGCCAGGATCTGGATATTAAGACTTGCGGTTCCTTATGCGCTGGCAGCGGTGCTTTTGTTCACCATGCCGCCAATGGGAAATATGGGAAAGATCATCTATGCTTTTGTTACCTATAATATCATGAATACGGTTGTATACACTGCTATCAGCCAGCCATTCCATGCACTGGGATCTCTGATGAGCCGTGACCGTCGTGAACGTGATGTGATCTGTAACATCCGCATGGTATTGTCGATCACGGCAAGTATGATCATTACTGCGTTCACGCTGCCGCTGATTAATATCGTAGCAAATGTTACCGGCAATCAGCAGATGGCCTGGATCCTGGTAACTGCCGGCTATGCGATCATTTCTGTCGGCGTACTTGTAAATACTTATATGGTCTGTACAGAGCGCGTTTCAGCAGCAAAACAGGAAAAGGAAGATATTCCTTTTGTGGAAGCATTTAAAGCAACCGTTACCAACCGGTATTTCCTTATCGCTCTGGGGCTGATGATCTTTTATACCGCATATCAGATCATTATCGGAACGGATCTTACCTATTACTGCCAGTATGTACTTGGGAATGTAGACCTCGTCATGCCTCTTTCCGCAGCGGAGAAACTGGCAACTGTGGCAGGAATTGCCCTTCTGCCGAAAGTGCTTCCACGCTATGGAAAAAGAAATCTCATCTGTGCCGGCTGTATCCTGGGTGTTGCAGGACAGATTCTGTTTCTGATGAATATTACCAGTGTTTCTCTTGGCGTTGTAACCTGTATTATGAGAGGAATCGGAATCGCACCGTTTTATGGCGTGCAGTATTCTCTTCCGAGTGATGCCATTGAGTATGGCCAGTGGAAAACAGGCAAGCGTGTGGAGGGTCTGATGTTTTCATCTATGAGCATGGGCCAGAAAGCAGGTTCAGGACTGACTTCTGCTATTATGGGAGGAATTCTTTCTGCAGCATATTTTGATGGAACAAAGGCAACAGCAGCGGAGCAGTCGGCTGAAGCCATCCGTGTGATCAAGGGATTTTATCTGTATGTTCCGATAGCAATCTGGGTGGTGATGTTTGTGATCGCAGCCTGCTATCAGTTGGATAAAGTTTATGACAGGATGATGAGAGAGCTGATCCAGAGAGAAGCCGGAGAAAAAACTGCATCTGTACAGGGCGAGATCCAGTCCATGCCATTACCGGAAGCTTCCGGAAACCGGATCAACGTGGCAATTGGAAGACTGTATGGCAGCAGTGGAAGAAAGATTGCCGAGGATGTTGCAAAAGCACTGGACTGCAAGGTTTATGACCGCCAGATCATCTGTCTTATGGCAGAAAAGTTCGGTATGGAGAAAGCAGATCTGGAAAGCGTAAAGCAGTATCTGGATTCTTACAATTATGAGGATTCTGAGCTTACGTTTTCCCCGTATGGACATTCATCGGCAGGTGCGGCAGCAGATTATACAGGTGTTCAGATGTTTGAAGTGCAGAGTCGGATCATTCGTGAGCTTTCTGAGAGAAGGCCAGGTGTATTTCTGGGAAGATGTGCCAACTATGTGCTTCGTGGAGAACCGCATACATACAGCTTTTTCGTTTATGCAGATGATGATTACCGGGAAAAAGAGGGACAGGAATATTATAAAGGTCAGTCTCTTGGAGAGCTGAAAAAACGTGATCAGATCCGAAATGAATACTATGAGAAGTTTACCGGAATCCGCAGAGACGATCCCCATTATTATGATATGGTGATCAATGTATCTAAAACAGGAGCTGCCGGAGCTGCCGGTCTGATCCTGGATTATATCCGGAATAAAGAAGAGGAAAAAGGAGGGAATGCATCATGAAGATCGCATTTGACGTAGATGTTCTTGCAAAGCAGATGGATATCAACCGTATGGTTCATCAGGTAGCAGACTGGGGATACAAATATATTGAACAGTCCCCTCATCCGAGAATCAATCCATTCTATAAGCATCCGTTGTTTTCGAAAGAGTGTGAGCAGGAATACAGACAGGCTTTGAGGGAAACCGGTGTAGAGATTTCTTCTTTTATCGTAGTATACCGTTGGTCCGGTCCGACAGAGGAACAGAGGCAGTTTGCGGTTGCAAACTGGAAGCGTATGATACAGATCGCCGGAGATATGGGAGTGAAGGTTATCAATACAGAGCTTTCCGGTGATCCGAACCAGCAGGAGATCTGCAATGGTATGTGGTTTAAATCCATGGAAGAGCTGCTTCCGCTGATTGAGCGTGAGGGCATCCGCGTGGAAATCCAGTCTCATCCGTATGATTTTTGCGAGCTGAATAATGAGACCTGTGATATGGTGAAATCGTTCCGTTCTCCGAACCTTGGATACGTGTATTCTTCCCCGCATGGATTCTTTTATGATGAGGGAAAAGGTGATGTGCGTTCCATGCTGAAATATGCAGGCGATGAGCTGACACATGTGCTCTTTGCAGATACTTTTAACCAGACTATGGACTGCAGATATATTCTGAATCCACCGTGGCTTAATGGACGTGGAAAAGCAGATGTGACTGTACATCAGCATTTGGCTATGGGCGAAGGAGATGTGGATTTTGACGGAATTTTTGAGACATTGAGAGAAATGGATTTCGCTAACAAGCAGCTGAAACCAGATGCGCCGAAAGCCGGCGGCGATAATATTGCCTGCGTTTCCATGTTTGGTTTCCCTGAGAAGATGGATAAACAGGCACCGGAAGCAAGAGAGCGGATTGAAAGAGAACTGCTGGGTAAATAATGAATGCGTGCAGGAACACGGTTTCCAGGATGAAAGTTTCATTGTGGAAACCGTGTTTTTTGATGTCTTTCTTTACAAAAAAACTTTACATATATCAAACAACTGTCTTGTCACATGTAAAGGACTGTGGTATTATGTGTAAGATGTTTTGAAAAAGCTACATGATAATAAAAAAAGCAGATCAGAAGCATTTGCATAATAAAGACCAGAAAGCAAAAGCAGGAATTCGAAAAAATCCTGCAGGAAAGGTGAAAGATAATGACAGTTGCAGAAGAAATCCAGAAATTAAAAAAAGAAAAAGATGCCATCATCCTTGCACACTACTACGTGCGTCCTGAAGTGCAGGATGTAGCTGACTATATAGGAGATTCCTTTTATCTCAGCAAGATCGCAGCCAGCGCGAAAGAGAAGACGATCGTGTTCTGTGGAGTAGGATTTATGGGAGAGAGCGCCAAGATCTTAAGTCCGGATAAAACTGTTCTGATGCCTGCCATGGATGCAGACTGTCCGATGGCTCATATGGCAACAGAAGAAGGCATCCGCAAGGTGCGAGAGGAATATGACGATGTGGCAGTTGTCTGTTACATTAATTCCACAGCAGCATTGAAGGAGCTTTCTGATGTATGTGTTACTTCCGCAAATGCAGTAAAGATCGTAAAAGCGCTTCCGAACAAAAACATCTTTTTTATCCCGGACAGAAATCTTGCACATTTTATTGCAGAACAGGTTCCTGAGAAGAACTTTATTTATAACGAAGGTTTCTGTATTGTCCATGAATTTATGGATCCGGAAGAAGTAAAAGCAGCAAAAGAAGCGCACCCGGATGCACTGGTTCTGGCACATCCGGAATGTCCTCAGACAGTTCTGAAACAGGCTGATTATATCGGAAGCACATCCGGAATCATTAAATATGCACAGGAAAGTGACAATAAAGAGTTTATCATCTGCACAGAATGTGGCGTTCAGTACAAGCTGGAAACTACATGCCCGGATAAAAAATTCTACTTCACAGAAACCGTACCGATCTGCAAAAACATGAAAAAAGTATTTCTGGAAAAAGTTCTCCACGTTCTGAAAACCGGGGAGAATGAGGTTCATGTAACAGACGAGACACGTGAAAACGCGAAGAGACCGCTGGAGCGGATGCTGGAACTGGCAAAATAAATAAAACACATTTGTATAAAAGATTTGTCTGAGTTGGCTGAAAAGAGAAATCAAGACAGAGAGGCGAAAAGCAATGAGAATTAAAACAGACGTAGTGATCGTGGGAACAGGTGTTGCAGGTATGTTCAGTGCCTTGAAGCTTCCGCGGGACAAAAAGATCGTGATCATCACAAAAGAGGATATGAGGAGTAGTGATTCTTTCCTGGCGCAGGGGGGAATCTGTGTGCTTCGTGATGAAAACGATTACGACAGCTATTTTGAAGATACCATGAAGGCAGGACATTACGAAAACAGAAAAGAGTCGGTAGACATTATGATCCGAGGCTCCAGAGACATCATTAATGACCTTGTCGGATATGGTGTGGATTTCAAGATGGATGGAGATGATTTTGCCTATACAAGAGAAGGTGCACATTCCAGACCGAGGATCCTTTATCATGAGGATATCACAGGAAAAGAAATTTCCGAAAAACTGCTCCAGCAAGTCCTGAAGCTTGAAAATGTAACAATTCTGGAATATACTACCATGCAGGATATTCTTGTGGAAAACGGCAAATGTACAGGTCTGAAGGCAGTTTCCGCAGAAGCGAACAGGGCACGTCTTGAAGCTATGGAAGCCGGAAAAGCAGTGAAAAGCCAGGAAGAGATCCAGCCTGGCGGAGAGATCCCGGTAGAGATTTATGCACAGGATACGATCCTGGCCAGCGGCGGGATCGGAGGAAGATATGCGCATTCCACCAACTATCCGCATCTTACAGGGGATGCTCTTGATATTGCAAAAAAACACAATGTGCGTCTGGAACATCTGGATTATGTGCAGATCCATCCGACAACGCTGTACTCCAAGAGATCAGGTCGAAGATTTCTGATCTCGGAGTCAGTCCGCGGAGAAGGCGCAGTACTTTATAACAGCAAAAAAGAGCGCTTTGTCAATGAACTTCTTCCAAGAGATGTAGTAACAAATGCGATCCGGGAAGAAATGAAAAAAGAAGGAACAGATCACGTATGGCTTTCCATGGAAAATATTGATAAAGATACGATCCTGAATCATTTTCCGAATATTTATCAGAGATGTCTGGAAGAAGGCTATGATGTGACAAAGGAATGTATCCCTGTTGTTCCTGCTCAGCATTATTTCATGGGAGGAATCTGGGTGGATTCTGACAGCAAGACCAGTATGGACCGGCTTTATGCAGTGGGAGAGACCAGCTGCAACGGTGTACATGGAGCAAACAGGCTGGCAAGTAATTCCCTGCTGGAAAGCCTTGTGTTTGCAAAACGCGCGGCGAAAGCAATCTCCACAGAAAAGAAAAGTGCTGCAGGTGCGGCGTGAATGCAGCCTGCAATATAAATATCCGTATTATGAAAGAAGGGAGCAGCCTTGCTTCGGAGAACAGGGCTGCTATGATAATTAAGAAAGAGAAGGTATTGTAAAATGAATAAAATTACAATGACACTCCAGGTAGATCATCTGATCCTGGAGGCTTTAAAAGAAGATATTTCAAGCGAAGACGTTACCACAAACTCTGTTATGAAAGAAGCAGTTCCGGGAGAGGTAGACCTGATCTGTAAAGAGGATGGAATCATTGCGGGACTGGAAATCTTCAGCCGTGTATTTACGCTTCTGGATGCTGATACAAAAGTAGAGCTGTTCTGCAAAGATGGTGATGAAGTAGGAAAAGGCCAGAAAATGGGAAAAGTTACCGGAGATATCCGCGTGCTTCTTTCCGGCGAGCGTGTGGCACTGAATTATCTGCAGAGAATGAGCGGAATCGCAACTTACACACATTCTGTTGCGTCTCTTCTTGAGGGAACGGGGATCACTTTACTGGATACCAGAAAAACAACGCCGAATATGCGTATTTTTGAGAAATATGCAGTTCGCGTAGGCGGCGGACAGAACCACAGATATAATCTTTCTGATGGAGTTCTGCTGAAAGACAATCACATCGGAGCGGCAGGAAGCGTTGCAAATGCTGTAAAAATGGCACAGGAGTACGCTCCTTTTGTCCGCAAGATCGAAGTTGAGGTGGAAACTCTTGCTCAGGTAAAAGAAGCTGTTGAGGCTGGAGCAGATATCATCATGCTTGACAATATGACTCCGGAAATGATGAAAGAAGCAGTAAAACTCATTGACGGAAGAGCGAAAACAGAATGTTCAGGAAATGTTACAAAAGAAAATATTGCAAAGATCAGGGATGTTGGTGTAGACTATGTATCAAGTGGTGCATTAACACATTCCGCACCGATTCTTGATATTTCACTTAAGAATCTTCATCCGCTTTCCTGAAGATCACAGAATTCTGCAAAATACCGAGTGCTGTGACAGGAAATATCCGGAATATCAGAAAAAAAGAAGCGAGAATTGTCGGAAGCAGAGGCATAACAGGTAATATCTGAACCGGGTGGGAGATATCGCGAGAATGAAGGGGACAGATATCGGAATAAAAAGTACAGGTACAGCCAGGAAAGGGGAACTTAAATGACTGGTTCAGAACGCAGGACAGCGATCGTGGATCAAATTAAAAACAGTGACCGGCCGGTCTCGGGAAGTGCTCTGGCCAGAACATTTCAGGTCAGCAGACAGGTGATCGTGCAGGATGTTGCGCTGATACGCGCAGAAGGGAACGACGTGATATCCACCAACAGGGGATATATTTTTAATGCTCCTCATACTGTGAGCCGGATATTCAAAGTGCATCATACAGATGCAGATCTGGAGAATGAGCTCTGCGGGATTGTGGATCTTGGCGGAAAAGTGATCAATGTAATGGTGAATCACAGAGTTTACGGACATATTGAGGCAGAACTGAATATCAGATCCAGACGCCAGGTTGAGAACTTTATGGAGGACATCCGAAATGGAAAGTCCAGTCCTCTGAAGAATATCACATCGGATTATCATTATCATAAAGTAGAAGCAGAATCCGAGGAAATCCTGGATATGATCCAGGATATGCTGAAACGGCGAGGATTTCTGATCGAAGCAGAATAACAGAAGTCAGATACAAAAAGAAAAGATATACAGAATGAGAAAATTCTGTTAATATGAAAATATAGTGATCACGAAAATAGGAGAAGGAATCCTGCATGGCAGGGTTCCTTCTTGCACCCTGCGGAAATGTGCACCTTGTGGAAATGTACAGACAGGGAAAACAGGATGCAGATATGAGGGTGAGAAAAAATACGGCTTGATATGCATGGAGGGGGAAATGGATTATCAGAGTATGTTTACATTTATGCTGGAGATGGCAGGAACTATTGCGTTTGCTGCTTCCGGAGCTATGGTGGGAGCGCAGAGAGGAATGGATATTTTCGGGGTCTGCGTTCTAGGAGTGGTGACTGCAGTGGGAGGAGGAGCTACCAGGGATATTATCCTGGGAATCGTGCCGCCGGGAATGTTTCAGGATCCGCTGTATACCATTGTGGCAACAGTGACGTCCTGTATTGTTTTTGCAGTGATGTACTGGAAGCAGGAGCTTCTGGAAGGCGGGAACCGGCTGGTCTATGATAAGGTGATGCTGGTGATGGATACGGTTGGACTTGGCGTGTTTACTGTTATGGGTGTTGATAAGGGGATTTCACAGGGATATATGGGAAGAACTTTTTTTCTTGTGTTTCTTGGGACTGTCACAGGAGTTGGCGGCGGTCTGATCCGTGATATGATGGCAGGAGTACCGCCATATATTTTTGTGCGCCATATTTATGCCTGTGCATCTATTGTAGGTGCCATTGCCTGTGTTTGGATATACAGGCTGTGGGGTGGAGTGCCGGCTATGGTGATCGGAACGGTAGTGGTGATCCTGATCCGGTATCTGGCAGCGCATTATCGGTGGAATTTGCCGAGATTGAGAAGAGAATAATATATGAAAAGATCCGGAACATTTAAGGAATTGTTCCGGATCTTTTCTGGCTTTTATTTGGTTTATATTGCGTAGAAAGATTTTATCTGTTTTGATTATAAGAGGATCATGCGTCTGTATCCTGCAGAGCCAGGAAGCCTTCCTCGCCGGTACGGATCTTTACTACGTTTTCGATGTCGTAAACGAAGACTTTACCATCACCAATCTGGCCGGTATGAAGAACTGCCTTTGCAGTATCAATAACCTTCTGAACAGGTACGAGACTTACAACGATTTCGATCTTAACCTTCGGACGGAGGTTCATGTCAACCTCAACACCACGATAGTAGGTTGGAGCACCCTTCTGAACACCACATCCCATAACGTTTGTGATAGTGATACCGGTTACGCCGATTTCGTTCATGGCCTGCATAAATTCATCCAGCTTGTTCTGACGTGTGATGATAACAACTTTTGTCAGTTTGTGTACGCCGTCTGCCGGAATCTCAGGAACAGATTCAGCAGGAGCAGAAGGAGCGTGTTTTACAACAGGGGCTTTTACGGAAGTTCCCATTGGAGCCGGAACCTTTGTCATGGTATCCTGTACAAAGAATCCATCGTATGCACTTGCAAGGCCATGCTCTTTCACATCCAGACCTGCAATCTCTTCCTCAGCGGAAACGCGAAGACCGATGGTGTGTTTGATCACCTGAAAGATAATTGTCATAGTAACAGCAACCCATGCGATAGTAATAGCCATACCAATAAACTGAACACCGAAGCCGTGGAAACCACCGCCTATGAGGAGACCTTTCCATTCGGTACCTGCACCGTCAGAGAAAAGACCTACAGCAAGGGTTCCGAAAGCACCGTTGAGACCGTGAACACCAACAGCACCAACAGGGTCATCAATTTTGAGAACTTTGTCAATGAATTCAATACCAAATACTACAATGAATCCGGAAATGATTCCGATGATAGCTGCAGATGTAGGAGATACAGTATCGCAGCCTGCTGTGATGGCTACCAGTCCTGCAAGAGAACCGTTGAGTGACATGGAAACATCCGGTTTTTTGTAGCGGATCCATGTGATCAGCATAACTGTTACAGTTGCAACGGCAGCTGCAAGGTTTGTTGTTACGAAGATTTTTCCGGCACTTACAATGGCATCGCCTTCCATGCTGACAGTGGATGCACCGTTGAAACCGAACCAGCAGAACCAGAGGATAAATACACCAAGTGCACCAACAGTAAGGTTATGTCCGGGGATTGCTCGGGATTTACCGGATTTGGAATATTTTCCGATACGAGGTCCGAGGATGATGGCACCGATCAGTGCAGCAACACCACCTACCATATGAACGGCACAGGAACCTGCGAAATCATGAAATCCCATCTGGCTGATAAATCCGCCGCCCCAGATCCAGTGGCCGGATACAGGGTATACAACGAGGCTGATTAGTAAGCTGTAGATACAGTAGGAAATGAATTTGGTACGTTCTGCCATGGCACCGGATACGATAGTTGCAGAGGTAGCACAGAATACTGTCTGGAAGATGAGAAATGCCCAGAAAGGAACTCCATCCGGAAGCATTGCGTTTCCGTAGTTTGCCTCTGAGGCGATTCCGCCGATCTTGCCGAAGAAACCGTTTCCTGCACCGAACATGATGCCGAATCCAACCAGCCAGAAGACCGGAGTTCCGATACAGAAATCCATCAGGTTTTTCATGATGATATTACCTGCGTTTTTTGCTCTTGTGAATCCTGTTTCAACCATTGCAAAGCCAGCCTGCATGAAGAAGACCAGTGCGGCACCGACGAGGACCCATAATGTGTTTACTGAAGAATACATAGTAACACTCCCTTTCCCAATTTTTTCCTTCCTATTATATAAGATATATACAGGAAGGATTTTTATAATACCGGACAGGAGAAAAACAGACAGAATTTATCCGGTATCAGTATAACGAAAAAGCGCAGGAGAGAGGAAATTCTCTTCCGCGCCTTTACGAAATCAAAATAAGTATATGTAAAACAGGGGATATCTGTATCGTGTGATTAATGGATGAGGAAATCGATAATGAATTATGAAGTAGAGTTCATAAGGGATATCCCCTGTATTTACCGTATGAAATTGTTATCTGATATCAGTTGTCAGATAGAGAATAACAGCTCGTCATAAGTCGGATATGGAAGTAACTCATCCGGGATCAGAGCCTCTGCCTCATCAGCAGATTTTCTTAAAGCTTCCATGTCTTCCAGAACAGTTCCCTGATAAGCCTTAGAGCATGCAAGTACATCGTCAGAAGAAGCAAGAGCTTTTGCTGTATCTGCTTTCAGAGTTTCCAGATCCGTTGCCATGGTGTCTGCAAGTGTACTCAGTTTGGAGATCAGAGCAACTTCGCTTGCTACAGAAACGTCAGCTACTACAGATTTCTTTGCAGCTGCAGTATCTGCAAGCTTTTCAACATATGTATATACAGAAGGAATTACCTGTTTCTGGATCATCTCAGCAAGAGTGTTGGACTCGATGTTGATGGTCTTATAATAGTTCTCAAGCCAGATCTCGTAACGGGAGAAGAGTTCTTCCTTTGTAAAGATGCCATGCTTTGTAAACAGCTCAATGTTCTTCTCGGCAATGAAATGAGGAAGAGCATCAGGAGTTGTTTTCAGGTTGTAGAGACCGCGTTTCTCAGCTTCTTCAACCCACTCGTCTGTATAGCCGTTTCCGTTAAAGATGATGCGTTTATGCTCTTCAATGGTTTTCTTAAGAAGTGCATGTACTGCGCTTTCCATTTCTTCTTCCGGAACATCCTTAAGAGCTGCGCTGAATTCAGCAAGAACCTCTGCAACAGCAGTGTTCAGTACGATGTTCGGGTTTGCAACAGATGCCGCGGAACCAAGCATACGGAACTCAAATTTGTTTCCTGTAAATGCAAACGGTGAAGTACGGTTTCTGTCTGTGGTATCCTTTGTGAAGTGAGGAAGTACCTTTGCTCCGATATCCATCTGTACTGCATGCTTGTTGTTGAAGAAGGTATCATTTTCAATGGATTTCAGTATGTCTGTCAGCTCGTCTCCGAGGAAGATGGATACGATTGCAGGCGGTGCCTCGTTTGCTCCGAGACGATGATCGTTTCCGGCACTTGCAACGGATACACGGAGAAGATCAGCGTAATCGTCAACGGCTTTAATAACAGCTACCAAAAATACCAGGAACTGTGTATTCTCTGCCGGTGTTTTTCCAGGATCAAGAAGGTTTACACCTGTGTCTGTGCTCATGGACCAGTTGTTGTGTTTACCGCTTCCGTTGATTCCCTCAAATGGTTTCTCGTGAAGGAGGCAGACCATGTTGTGCTTGTCAGCAACTTTTTTCATAATTTCCATGGTCAGCTGGTTGTGGTCGACAGCAACATTTGTGGTATCAAATACAGGAGCCAGCTCGTGCTGTGCAGGAGCAACCTCGTTATGCTTTGTTTTGGCCGGAATGCCAAGCTTCCAGAGCTCTTCGTCAAGATCATGCATGTAAGCAGCAACACGAGGTTTCAGAGCTCCGAAGTAATGATCCTCCATCTCCTGTCCTTTTGGTGCGGAAGCTCCCAGAAGTGTACGTCCGCAGAAAATCAGGTCTTTTCTCTTTTTATAGAGATCCTTGTCAACCAGGAAGTACTCCTGCTCAGGTCCTACTGTTGTGTTGATATGACGAACCTCTTTGTTTCCAAGGATGTGAAGAATACGAACTGCTTCTTTGTTAAGTTCATCCATGGAACGGAGAAGAGGAGTTTTCTTATCAAGTGCCTCTCCGCTGTAGGAACAGAATGCTGTAGGAATGTAAAGTGTCTTATCTTTGATAAATGCTGGTGAAGTAGGATCCCATGCTGTATATCCTCTTGCTTCGAAAGTAGCACGAAGACCACCTGACGGGAAACTGGATGCATCCGGCTCACCTTTTACCAGCTCTTTACCGGAGAAATCCATGATCACCTGTCCATCACCTGTAGGGGAGATGAAGCTGTCATGTTTTTCTGCTGTTACGTTTGTCATCGGCTGAAACCAGTGTGTGTAATGTGTTGCACCGTTTTCGGTAGCCCATTCTTTCATTGCAACTGCTACGGAATTTGCAACATCCAGCTCCAGATGAGTTCCGTTTTCAATTGTTTTCTTTAATGCTTTGTACATGTCCTTTGGCAGTTTGCTTCGCATCACTTTGTCATTGAATACAAGGCTGCCATACATTTCAGGGATACTCTGTGCCATATAGGTACACTCCTTTCGATTTCACTCATTCATTATAATTTTTAATTATCTTATAAGGACCGCTGCCGGAATGACCGGTATTACGGGCCGAAAAAACAAAAAAAGCGCTTCAGATACCTGCCGTATCCAAAGCGCCTTTGCTTTATGTGTTGCAGTATACACCAAAATTAAAGATTGTCAAGAGCTTTTTTGAAAAAAAACTAAAAAATCAACCAGGGCGATCGGACTGTTGGAAAATAGGCAGGGTTGACAAATCTTGTCCTTTTATTATAATCTGATATCGTAGTTATACATTCGAAAAGTCAGTGATCGCTATATGTGATCATGGAAAAAGAAGCTTTTTGACCAGTTACAAAGATACACAATACGGAAAAACAGATGGAGGAAAATATGTCAGGAGTAAAGGAAGAATGTGGCGTATTCGGGATTTATGATCTGGATGGAGGGAATATTGCACCATCTATTTATTATGGTCTTACTTCGCTGCAGCACAGGGGACAGGAGTCCTGCGGAATGGCCGTTTCAAGGACGGACGGAGAAAGAGGAAACGTACAGTTTCATAAAGATCTCGGACTGGTAAGCGAAGTTTTACGAAAAGATGTTGTACATAATATGAATGGTGACATCGGAATCGGACATGTTCGTTATTCCACCACCGGAGAGTCTGTTGCGGAGAATGCACAGCCGCTGGTACTTTCTTATATTAAGGGAAGTCTGGCACTGGCGCATAACGGAAATCTGGTTAATACAGAAGCTCTGAAATGGGAACTGATCCAGACAGGAGCGATCTTCCATACAACGACAGATTCAGAGGTTATTGCTTTCCATATTGCAAGGGAACGTGTTCATTCTGCAACTGTAGAGGAAGCAGTACATAAAACAGTAGAGAAGATCAGGGGTGGATATGCGCTTGTGATCATGAGCCCGAGGAAGCTGATCGGTGCCCGTGACCCGTACGGACTGAAACCACTTTGTCTTGGAAAGAGAGACAATGCTTATGTTCTGGCATCTGAGAGCTGTGCACTGACATCTGTAGGAGCGGAATTTATCCGTGATATTGAACCGGGTGAGATCGTCACGATCACCAGGGACGGACTGAAATCCAGCAAACTGGCTGAACAGAAAAAGCATGCTCATTGTGTTTTTGAATATATTTATTTTGCAAGACTGGACAGCACCATGGATGGCGTAAAAATCTATGATGCAAGGATTCGTGGAGGAAAATCTCTTGCAAAGTCCTATCCGGTAGAAGCGGATCTGGTAACCGGTGTACCGGAATCCGGACTTCCGGCAGCAAAAGGCTATTCGGAGGAATCTGGAATCCCGTTTGGTTTTGCATTCTATAAAAACAGTTACATTGGAAGAACTTTTATCAAGCCTACACAGCAGGAGAGAGAGTCAAGCGTTCATCTGAAGCTGAGCGTTCTGGAATCAGTGGTGAAGGGTAAGAGAATCGTTCTGGTGGATGATTCCATTGTCCGTGGAACTACCATTGCCAATCTGATCCACATGCTGAAAGAAGCCGGAGCCAAAGAAGTACATGTACGTATCAGCTCCCCGCCATTTTTACATCCCTGTTATTTCGGTACGGATGTGCCGTCCAATGATCAGCTGATTGCGGCACAGCATAGTACGGAAGAGATTCGCAAGATGATCGGTGCGGATTCTCTTGGCTACATGCAGATTGATTATCTGGAAGGCATGGCAGGTGGCCTTCCGTTGTGCAAAGCATGCTTTGATGGTAATTATCCGATGGAGATACCAGAAGAAATCAAATAGGATTAATGAACTATATGGAATTAATCTCACAGTTAAAAATAATGGATTGAAAAATGAAAATATGAAAACTGCACAATAAATATCTAAGAAACCCGGATTTTATCATATAAAATTCGGGTTTCTATAGGAAAAACGTCCAAAACGATAAAAAATATCAACTTGACAAATCTGACAACATGAGACATAATGTGGAACAGCCAGATGAGAAAAAGCCGCTGGTCTGGAAAATACAGGAAAACAGCGAGGCCGGAACAATGCCGGTTTTTACCGAGATAAAAGAGAGGATGATATTTATGTCTAAAAAAATTAGATTGAATGCGACAGAGGATGTTAAAGAATTTGTTAAGGCTGCAAGTAAATGTGATTTTGATGTAGATATTTCATATAACAGAATTTTAATTGATGCAAAATCTATTCTTGGAATCCTCAGCATGGATCTGACCAAGGTTCTTACAGTAACCTGTCATGGTGAGGATCATGAGTTTAATTGTTTCCTTCAGAAATATGCAGTTGCCTGACAGACAGTGCAGCGACAGACAAGATATAAAAGACATAAAAAGAAAAGACAGACGTGGCTGCAGAGACAGGAAATCAGATGGAAATCCTCGGCAGGCGTCTGTTTTTTATTTGTAACCATTTCATAGGAAGAAATTCTGCAGACTATATAAAAAATCTGTTATTGACAAATAAAAAAAAATAGTTTATAGTAAACCATATTTTATATGAAAGATAACTGACAAAGGCGTCAGGAACGGATACCACAGGGGAATTCTCACCCCTTGGAATCTGTTCCGGACGCCTTTTTGTTGTGGGACACAAAATGGAGGAGGAAATCGAAGATGGCAGTAAAGTATGTTTTTGTAACAGGTGGAGTTGTTTCCGGTCTGGGAAAAGGAATTACCGCAGCGTCTCTTGGGCGCCTTCTGAAAGCCAGAGGGTATCAGGTGACCATGCAGAAATTTGATCCCTACATTAATATTGACCCGGGAACTATGAATCCCATTCAGCATGGAGAGGTTTTTGTAACGGATGACGGTACAGAAACTGACCTTGACCTTGGACATTATGAGCGTTTCATTGATGAAAGCCTTGACAAAAATTCCAATGTGACAACCGGTAAGATTTACTGGTCTGTTCTTCAGAAAGAGCGTCATGGTGATTTTGGCGGAGGTACCGTTCAGGTGATCCCGCATATTACCAATGAGATCAAGAGCCGTTTTTACAGAGCAAAATCCGCAGACGAAGACAGAATTGCCATCATCGAGGTTGGTGGTACAGTCGGTGATATTGAGAGCCAGCCGTTCCTGGAATCCATCCGTCAGTTCCAGCATGATGTGGGACATGACAATGCGATCCTTATCCATGTAACTCTGATCCCGTATCTCCGTGCTTCCGGAGAGATGAAGACCAAACCCACCCAGGCCAGTGTAAAAGAACTTCAGGGAATGGGAATCCAGCCGGATGTCCTGGTATGCAGAAGTGAGTATCCTCTTACCGAGGATATCCGTGGAAAGATCGCCCTGTTCTGTAATGTGCCTGTAAGCAATGTGCTTCAGAATCTGGATGTGGAATATTTATATGAAGCTCCTCTTGCAATGGAGAGAGAAAAGCTTGCAGACGTAGTACTGCAGAGCTTAAGACTTGAGAATCGAAAACCGGATCTTACAGACTGGGAAAATATGGTAGAAAATCTCCGCCACCCGGATAAAACTGTGAAAATCGCCATGGTTGGTAAATATACACAGCTTCATGATGCATACTTGAGTGTTGTGGAAGCACTGAAGCATGGCGGGATCTCTTGCCGTGCAAAGGTTGATATCACCTGGGTGGACTCCGAAGAACTCAATGAAAAAAATTTGGATCAGACTCTCCATTCTGTAGATGGAATCCTGGTTCCGGGAGGATTCGGAAACCGTGGTACGGAAGGAATGATCCTTGCGGCACAGTATGCAAGAGTTCATAAGATCCCATACCTTGGAATCTGCCTGGGAATGCAGATGGCTATTGTGGAATTTGCCCGCCATGTGCTTGGATATGAAGATGCCAACAGTATTGAGCTGGCACCGGAAACAACACATCCGGTCATTGCACTGATGCCAGATCAGGAGGATGTGGAAGATCTTGGAGGAACTCTTCGTCTTGGAAGCTATCCGTGTGTGCTTGCAGAAGGCTCCAGATCCTATGAGCTTTTTGGAAAGAAAGAGATCCAGGAACGTCACAGACATCGTTATGAGGTAAACAACGCATTCCGTAAGGAACTGGACGAAAAGGGAATGTCCATTGTGGGAACATCCCCGGATGCTCACATTGTTGAGATGATCGAAATTGCCGGACATCCGTTCTTTGTGGGAACACAGGGACATCCGGAATTTAAATCCAGGCCAAACCATGCACATCCACTGTTCCGTGGATTTGTGCAGGCGGCAGTTGATAAAAAGACGGCAGAAGAAGCTGCAATGAAAGGATGAGAAAAATGAGAGAAGTAGCAAATCAGCAGCAGGGCCTCTACCGCCCTGAATTTGAACATGATAACTGCGGTATCGGAGCCGTTGTTAATATAAAAGGAAAGAAAACACATGATACAGTTGCCAATGCTCTTAAGATCGTAGAGAATCTTGAGCATCGTGCTGGTAAGGATGCAGAAGGAAAAACCGGTGATGGTGTCGGTATCCTTCTTCAGATCTCCCACAAATTTTTTAAGAAGGTCTGTAAAAAAGAAGGCTTTGATATCGGCGGAGAGAGAGAATACGGTGTAGCTCAGCTCTTTTTCCCACAGCAGGAGATCAAACGTGCCCAGGCAAAGAAGATGTTCGAGATCATCGTGGAAAAAGAGGGCCTGGAGCTTCTTGGATGGCGTACAGTACCGGTCTTCCCGGAGGTTCTTGGTCATAAAGCGAAAGAGTGCATGCCGTGCATCATGCAGGCATTCATTAAGAAGCCGGAGGATGTGGAAAAAGGTCTTGCCTTTGACCGTATGCTTTACATCGCACGTCGTGAATTTGAACAGAGTAATGATAATACTTACGTAGTTTCCATGAACAGCCGTACCATCGTATACAAAGGTATGTTCCTGGTAGGACAGCTCCGTACCTTCTTTGGCGATCTTCAGAGCCAGGATTACGAGTCTGCCATTGCAGTGGTACATTCCCGTTTCAGTACCAACACGAACCCGAGCTGGGAGAGAGCACATCCAAACCGTTTCATCGTACATAACGGTGAGATCAACACGATCCGCGGAAACGCCGATAAGATGCTTGCACGTGAGGAAAACATGGAGTCTCCGTATCTGAAGGATGAGCTTCACAAGGTCCTTCCTGTAGTTAACCGCAATGGTTCTGACTCTGCAATGCTTGACAATACCCTGGAATTCCTGGTTATGAGTGGAATGGATCTTCCACTTGCAGTGATGATCACGATTCCGGAGCCATGGGCAAACAACGATACGATTTCTCAGGAGAAGAGAGATTTTTATCAGTACTATGCGACCATGATGGAGCCATGGGACGGTCCTGCGTCCATTCTGTTCTCAGATGGTGATGTGATGGGAGCAGTTCTTGACAGAAACGGTCTTCGTCCATCCAGATACTATATCACCTCTGATGGCTATATGATTCTTTCCTCAGAGGTTGGTGTTCTTCCTGTAGATGAAGAGAAGATCGTATTAAAAGAACGTCTTCATCCGGGAAAAATGCTCCTGGTTGATACCGTTCAGGGTCGTGTCATCGATGATAATGAACTCAAAGAAAAATATGCGAAAAAACAGCCTTATGGCGAGTGGCTGGACAGCAATCTGGTACAGCTTCATGATATCAAGATCCCGAACCAGAGAGTTGTCGAGTACACACCGGAGGAGAGAGCACGCCTTCAGAAAGCATTTGGATATACTTATGAGCAGTACCGTACTTCAATCCGAAACATGGCATTAAACGGCTCAGAAAGCATCGGAGCCATGGGACATGATACTCCGCTTGCTGTATTTTCCAAGGAACATTATCCGCTGTTCGACTACTTTAAACAGCTTTTCGCACAGGTAACAAACCCGCCGATCGATGCGATCCGTGAGGAGATCGTTACTTCCACAAGTGTATATGTAGGTAAAGACGGAAACCTTCTGATCCAGAAGCCGGAGAACTGTCAGGTGCTGAAAATCAACAATCCGATCCTGACCAACACCGATATGCTGAAGATCAAGAATATGAAAAAGGACGGCTTCAAGGTTGTGACTATTTCCACATTATATTATAAGAGCACAAAGCTTGAACGTGCCATTGACCGTCTGTTCGTAGAGGTAGACAAAGCCTTCCGTGAGGGAGCAAACATCCTGGTTCTTTCTGACCGTGGTGTGGATGAGAACCATATGCCGATCCCGTCCCTGCTGGCGGTTTCCGCAGTACATCAGCATCTTGTAAAAACAAAGAAGAGCACTTCCCTTGCCCTGATCTTGGAGTCCGGTGAGCCGAGAGAGGTACATCATTTCGCAACACTTCTCGGATATGGTGCAAGTGCAGTCAATCCGTATCTGGCACTGGATACGATCCATGAGCTGATCGATACACATATGCTGGATAAGGACTATTATGCAGCTGTTGATGATTATAATCATGCGGTGATCAGCGGTATCGTAAAGATCGCTTCCAAGATGGGTATTTCCACTATCCAGTCCTATCAGGGATCTCAGATCTTTGAGGCAATCGGAATTTCCCAGGATGTGATCGACCGCTACTTTACAGGAACCGTAAGCCGTGTAGGCGGAATCACACTGGAAGATATCGAGGATAACGTAGAAAAACTTCATTCTGAGGCATTTGATCCACTTGGACTTGCCACAGATCTTACTCTGGACAGCGTAGGTGCTCACAAGATGAGAAGCCAGGGCGAGGAGCACAAATATAATCCGCGTACCATCCATCTTCTCCAGCAGTCCACTAAACAGGGCAGCTATGAGATGTTCAAGGAATATACAAAGTTGGTAGATGACGAGGGACATGGAAACTTAAGAGGTCTTCTGGACTTTAAGTTTGCCAAGGAGCCTATTCCGATCGATCAGGTTGAGAGTGTTGAGGATATTGTAAAACGATTTAAGACAGGTGCCATGTCTTACGGTTCTATTTCTCAGGAAGCTCATGAGACTTTGGCTATTGCCATGAACCATCTCCATGGAAAATCAAATACAGGTGAGGGTGGTGAAAGTGATGAGCGTCTGGATTCCGCAGGAACAGACAATGACCGCTGCTCTGCGATCAAACAGGTAGCCAGCGGACGTTTCGGTGTTACCAGCCGTTACCTGGTTTCTGCAAAAGAGATCCAGATCAAGATGGCACAGGGTGCAAAGCCTGGTGAAGGTGGACATCTTCCTGCAAAGAAGGTATATCCGTGGATCGCAAAAACCCGTCATTCTACACCGGGAGTCAGCCTGATCTCCCCGCCGCCGCATCATGATATCTACTCTATCGAGGATCTTGCAGAGCTGATCTATGACCTGAAAAACGCAAATAAATATGCGGATATTTCCGTAAAGCTGGTTTCTGAGGCTGGTGTTGGTACTGTCGCAGCCGGTGTTGCAAAGGCCGGAGCACAGACTGTTCTGATCTCCGGATATGACGGAGGTACAGGAGCAGCGCCAAGAAGCTCCATCCATAATGCAGGACTTCCATGGGAGCTTGGACTTGCAGAAACACATCAGACACTGATCATGAACGGACTTCGTAACCGTGTACGTATCGAGACAGACGGTAAGCTGATGAGCGGCCGTGACGTTGCCATTGCAGCACTTCTCGGTGCAGAGGAATTCGGTTTTGCAACAGCGCCGCTTGTAACTATGGGCTGCGTGATGATGAGAGTCTGCAACCTGGATACCTGTCCGGTAGGTGTGGCTACACAGAATCCGGAGCTTCGTAAGAGATTCCGCGGAAAACCGGAGTATGTGGAGAACTTCATGCGCTTTATCGCACAGGAGCTGAGAGAGTACATGGCACGCCTTGGTGTTGCCACCATTGATGAGATGGTAGGCCGTACAGACCTTCTTACAGTTTCTGACAGTGTGCAGGAGCCGCATAAGGGTAAGGTTGACTTAAGTGCCATCCTGAACAACCCATATGCAGGAAAGGGCAAAGTAACCTTTGATCCGAAGGCTGTATATAATTTCAATCTTGAGAAAACTCTGGATGAAAAAGTTCTGGTCAGGAAATGTGCACCGGCGATCCAGAAGGGTGAGAAGGTTTCTGTTGATGTAAACGTTACTAATACAGATCGTGCATTTGGTACCATTCTCGGATCTGAGATCACAAGAAACCATAAGGATGGACTTCCGGAGGATACTGTAACTGTAAACTGTACAGGTGCAGGCGGACAGAGCTTCGGCGCCTTTATCCCGAAGGGACTGACACTGAAACTGACCGGTGACAGCAACGACTACTTCGGAAAGGGACTTTCCGGCGGTAAGCTGATCGTTAAGGTTCCGGAGAAGGCCGGATACAAGGCTGAAGAAAACATCATCGTCGGAAACGTAGCACTCTATGGTGCAACCAGTGGAACTGCATTTATCAATGGTGTTGCAGGTGAGCGTTTTGCAGTACGTAACTCCGGTGCGGTTGCAGTTGTTGAGGGCGTTGGCGAGCATGGCTGCGAGTACATGACAGGTGGCCGTGTGGTAGTTCTTGGAAAAACAGGAAAGAACTTTGCAGCAGGTATGAGCGGCGGTATCGCTTATGTTCTTGATGTGGATAACGTTCTTTACAAGAACCTCAATAAAGCAATGATCTCCATTGAAAAAGTGGATAATAAATATGATAAAAAAGAGCTTCGTGATCTTATCGAGGCTCATGTGGAAGCAACAGGCTCCGAGATCGGTAAGAAGGTGCTGGCTGATTTTGATTCCTATCTGCCTCACTTCAAAAAACTCATTCCGGATGAGTACAAGAGAATGATCACATTAAGTGCAAAGCTGGAAGAAAAAGGTCTGACCAGCCAGCAGGCACAGATGGAAGCGTTCTATGAGAGCATCGGCGTGAAACATTAAGGAGGATGAGGAAATGGGAAAGCCAACTGGATTTTTAGATTATGAAAGAGAAACGGCAAAGGTTCTGCCGCCAAAGGAACGTATTCAGAATTTCAACGAATTTCGTGTTCCGTTAAATAAAGAAAAACAGAAACTTCAGGGAGCACGCTGCATGGCCTGCGGCGTCCCCTTCTGCCAGGCAGGTATGATGATCGGCGGAATGGCTTCCGGCTGTCCGCTGCACAATCTGGTTCCTGAGACAAATGATCTTGTGTACACAGGAAACTGGAAGCAGGCATTCCTGCGTCTGAACAAGACACACAGTTTTCCGGAGTTTACATCCAGAGTGTGTCCGGCACTTTGCGAAGCTGCATGTACCTGTAACCTGAACGGAGATCCGGTCAGCACAAAGGAGAATGAGAAAGCGATCATCGAGACAGCTTATGCAGAGGGATGGGTAAAACCGCAGATTCCGCCTGTCCGCACAGGAAAGACAATCGCAGTTATCGGAAGTGGTCCTTCCGGACTGGCAGCAGCGCAGCAGCTGAACCGTCGTGGACACAGCGTAACCGTATTTGAGAGAAACGACCGTATCGGAGGACTTCTCCGCTACGGCATTCCGAACATGAAGCTGGAGAAAAAGGTTATTGACCGCAGACTGAAGCTGATGGAAGAGGAAGGCGTGAAATTTGTTACCAATATCAATGTTGGTGTTGACATCACTGCTGAACAGCTTCTGAAGGATTATGACCGTGTCCTTCTCTGCTGCGGAGCTTCTCATCCGAGAGATATCAAGGTTCCGGGAAGAGATGCCAAAGGAATTTACTTTGCAGTGGATTTTCTGAAGCAGGTAACAAAAAGTCTTCTGGATACAGATTTTGCAAAATTCCCATATGAGCTTGCAAAGGGCAAAAATGTTCTGGTTATCGGTGGCGGAGATACCGGTAATGACTGTGTGGGAACCTCCATCCGTCTTGGCGCAAAATCTGTAACACAGCTTGAGATGATGCCGCAGCCTCCGGCAGCAAGAACTCCTTCCAATCCATGGCCGGAGTGGCCGAAGGTCCTGAAAACCGATTACGGCCAGGAAGAGGCTATTGCAGTATTTGGCCATGATCCTCGGATCTATCAGACAACAGTTACCGAATTTATCAAGGACAAAAAAGGAAATGTCTGCAAGGCCAAGATCGTAAAGCTGAAGAGCGTAAAGGATGAAAAGACCGGAAGATTCAATATGGTACCGGTTGAGGGCAGTGAGGAAGTGATCCCTGCAGATGTGGTTCTTATTGCGGCCGGCTTCCTTGGCAGCGAGAAATATGTGACAGATGCTTTCCGTGTAGCTCTTACACCAAGAACCAACGTGGAGACGAAACCTGAGCAGTATGCAACAAGCGTAGACCGTGTATTCACAGCAGGTGATATGCACCGTGGACAGTCTCTTGTTGTATGGGCGATCCATGAAGGACGTGAGGCTGCGAAGGTAGTGGACGAATCACTGATGAGCTATTCCTATTTACAGTAAAATAACAGATACCAGGGGCAAAAGGTCAAAAAACTGTTCGTGTTTCCGCGATAAAGCTTTTGAACTTTTGCCCCTTTTAAAAAATGGTTGACAAAGAATTGACCGATTGCTATAATTACGTCCATGAACAAGGGTGTTCTTCAGGAGCGGAAGCTCTCTGAAGTGCACCCTTTTTCTGATTTTGAGGGTAATTATTTTGTGTGATGAGGAAATAAAGGAGAGAATACTATGGGGAATTATACCAGAGAAGAGATTCTTGCAATGGCAGAGGAGGAAGACGTAGAGTTCATCCGCCTCCAGTTTACAGATATGTTTGGAACTCTGAAAAATATTGCGATCACAGCAAGAGAGCTTCCAAGAGCCCTGGATAACCAGTGCGTTGTATATGGCTCTCATATTGCGGGCATTGTGGGAGAGAAGGAGCCGGATCTGATTCTGTATCCGGATTATAATACTTTTTCAATTCTTCCATGGCGTCCTCAGCAGGGAAAGGTTGCAAGACTGATCTGTGATATGCGCCGTGCAGACGGATCAGAGCATGAGATGAGCTCCAGATATATTCTGAAAAAAACAGCGCAGGCAGCAGAGGAGGCAGGTTATACCTGTTATGTTGATCCGGAATGTGAGTTTTTCCTGTTTCATATTGATGATAACGGAATGCCTACAACGGTTTCTCACGAAAAGGCCGGATATCTGGATGTAAGTCCGGTGGACTTAGGCGAAAATGCAAGACGTGACATGGTACTGACTCTTGAGGATATGGGATTTGAGGTGGAATCCTCTCATCATGAGACAGCACCTGCACAGCATGAGATCGCCCTTCATTACGGGGAAGCACGTGAGATGGCAGACGAAGTTATAACCTTTAAGATGGCAGTAAGAACTGTAGCCAAACGTCATGGACTTCATGCGACATTTATGCCGAAGCCAAGACGGGAAGTAAACGGTTCAGCCATGCATATCCATTTTTCACTGTTTAAAAATGGAAAAAATATTTTCGTGGATCCGGAGGATCCGTCCAAACTCAGTGAAGAAGCATGTTTCTTTATCGGAGGTCTTCTGGCACATAGCCGGGAGATGGCTCTTGTCACAAATCCGCTTGTAAATTCCTACAAACGTCTTGTGCCTGGATTTGATGCACCGACAGAATTGACCTGGACGAGAAATAACCAGAATTCACTTGTAAGGATCCCGAGAGTTAATGGTGCTGATACCAGGATCGAGCTTCGAAGCCCGGATGCTGCATCCAACCCGTACCTTGTTTTTGCAGTATGCCTGGCAGCGGGCATGGATGGAATCAAGAAGAAGATCTATCCTACAAAAGCTTCTGACCGTTCTCTTTCCGAGTCGGATCAGAAGGAACAGGGTATCGAGAATTTACCGGAGAACTTACGGGAAGCGATCACACTGTTTGAAGAAAGTGACTGGATGAAGGAAATCCTTGGAGAAGCCTTCTGCAAACAATATGCGCAGGCCAAGAGAAAAGAGTGGCTGCGTTATTCCCAGGAGATTTCAGACTGGGAGATCGAGGAGTATCTGTATCGGATCTGATTAACGAGGCATAATAGGACGAAAGAGAGTGGCGGCTTATGAACACGAGTATCGTGATTGCATTACCGAAAATAGAAGATGCAAAAAAGATCCGCACAGTCCTTAACAGATATGGATTCACGGTAGCGGCGGTATGCAATTCGGGTGCAAATGCCCTTGCCAGTATCTCGGAGCTTGATGGCGGCGTTCTGCTTTGCGGTTATCACCTTCAGGATATGTATTACCGTGATCTTCTGGACTATATGCCGGATTATTTTGAAATGCTGCTTATGGCCTCCCGGGGAGTGATCAGTGAGGCGCCAACATCCATTTTATGTGTGGGAATGCCTCTGAAAGTCGGAGATCTGGTAAATACGGTAAGCATGATGCTTTCCCAGATCGAAAGGCGCTGGAAAAAAGATAAGAAAAAGCCGAAGCAGCGTTCATGGAAAGAACAGAATTATATTTCAAATGCAAAGATGCTTTTAATGGAAAGAAATCACCTGAGCGAGGATGACGCATACCGCTATATCCAGAAATGCAGTATGGATTCCGGGACCAATATGGTGGAGACGGCCCAGATGGTTCTGATGCTTTTATATGATTCTGTGTAAAAAACAACAAAAAACAGCAGAGCGGACAGGAATGATCTGTTCTGAATGACTGATATCACACCGGATCGGGAAAAATTCCGCAGGGGATTTCCTGATTCGGTGAAACTACTTTGAATTGGAGGATGAGGGAATGGAATTTATGGATGGAATCTGTAAGACTAGAGAATGTGCCTGGGATGTGCTTCTTTCCGAGAGCATGAAAGACCAGGAAGCAACAGTGGAAGGTGCAATACACAGCATCCGTAATATGGGTGATGTGGCATTTGTGATACTTCGAAAAAAAGAAGGGCTTTTTCAGACTGTATATGAGAATGACAAGACAAATATTTCCATTCATGATCTGAAGGAGGCAATGTGTGTGCGTCTCACAGGAACTCTTCATGAGGAAGAAAGAGCGCCTCACGGAAGAGAGCTCCGCATCAGCCATGTGGAGATCCTTTCCTCACCTGCAGAGCCTCTTCCGCTGGCTATCGACAAATGGAAGCTGAACACTTCCCTGGAGGCAAAGCTGAATTATCGTCCTATCGCCCTGCGTAATGTGCAGGAGCGTGCAAAATTCAAGATCCAGGAGGCTCTGGTGCGGGCATTTCGTGATTACCTCTATGAAAAGGGATTTACCGAGATCCACACACCGAAGATCGGAGCCAGAGGTGCAGAGGGTGGTGCAAACCTGTTCAAACTGAGCTATTTCCATAAACCGGCTGTTCTGGCACAGAGCCCACAGTTTTATAAACAGATGATGGTAGGTGTTTTTGACCGTGTATTTGAGACCGGTCCTGTATTCCGTGCAGAGAAGCACAACACAAAACGTCATCTGAACGAATATACAAGCCTTGATTTTGAGATGGGCTATATCAACGGATTTGAGGATATCATGGAAATGGAAACAGGATTTCTCCAGTACGCAGTAGAGCTTCTTAAGAAAGACTATGCCCATGAGCTTTCCATTTTGAAGGTGGAGCTTCCGAAGGTGGACAAGATCCCGGCAGTACGTTTTGACAAGGCCAAAGAGCTGGTAGCTGAAAAATATAAACGTAAGATCCGCAACCCATATGATCTGGAGCCGGAGGAAGAGGCGCTGATCGGAAGATATTTCAAAGAAGAATATGATGCTGATTTTGTTTTTGTCACACATTATCCGTCCAAGAAGCGTCCGTTCTACGCAATGGATGATCCGGCAGATGAGAAATTTACATTAAGCTTTGACCTTCTGTTCAAAGGACTTGAGGTAACTACAGGCGGACAGCGTATCCATGATTATCAGATGCTGAAGGATAAGATCGCAGCCCGTGGTATGGATGAAGAGGGCATGGAGCAGTACCTGGATACCTTCAAGCATGGAATGCCGCCTCACGGAGGACTTGGAATCGGACTGGAACGTCTTACCATGCAGATCCTTGGAGAAGAAAACGTTCGTGAGACCTGTCTGTTCCCACGTGATATGAACAGACTTGAGCCGTAATAAGGAGAAAAAAGATGGCAAAGATAATCGATGATGAAACAATGGAAAATGTCTGCATCCTTGCGAAGCTTTCCCTGACAGAGGATGAAAAGGAAAAAGCAAAAGAGGACATGCAGAAGATGCTGGACTATGTAGACAAGCTGGATGAGCTTGACACCTCTTCCGTAGAGCCTATGTCCCATATTTTTGAGGACGAAAACGTATTCCGTGAAGATGTTGTGACAAACGGAGACAACCATGAGGCGATGCTTGCCAATGCACCGAAGCAGAAAGAAAACCAGTATCAGGTTCCGAAAACAATTGGATAAGACAGGAGACAGGACATGGATTTGGGAAAATTAACCGCATTACAGCTTGCGGAAAAGATAAAACAGCATCAGATAAGCGTCCTGGACGGTGTGAAATACGTTTTTGATCAGATCGAAGCAAAAGAGGACAAGGTCCACGCTTATCTTGATACTTACAAAAAAGAAGCCTATGCAAGAGCAAAAGAGGTACAGAAGGGCATTGAGGACGGAACTTATACCGGACCTCTTGCAGGTGTACCTGTTGCAATTAAAGATAATATCTGCATCAAGGGAAAAACAACTACCTGTGCATCAAAGATCCTTGAGAATTTTGTGCCGCAGTACAATGCCGAGGTTATTGACCGTCTGGAGCAGGCGGGGCTTGTGATCATCGGAAAGACAAATATGGATGAGTTTGCCATGGGAAGTACCACAGAGACATCCGCTTACGGTGTCACCAGAAACCCGTGGGATCTGGAGCATGTTCCGGGAGGCTCCTCCGGCGGCTCCTGTGCGGCAGTGGCAGCAGGAGAGACTTACCTGGCACTGGGTTCTGATACCGGCGGTTCCATCCGTCAGCCAAGCTCCTACTGCGGTGTTACCGGAATCAAACCGACCTACGGAACAGTATCCCGTTACGGACTGGTTGCCTATGCATCCTCTCTGGATCAGATCGGACCGGTAGGAAAGGATGTTGCAGACTGTGCGGCACTTCTTGAGATCATTGCCGGACACGATGCCAAGGACAGCACCTCCATGAAGAGAGAGAATCTTGATTTCTCCGCTTCCATGACAGATAAGATCGTGGGAATGAAATTCGGCGTGCCGAAGGAATATCTCTCAGAGGGACTGAACCCGGAGGTAAAAGAGGCCTTTATGAATACGCTGAAAAGCCTTACCGAGATGGGCGCAGTGGTAGAATTTTTCTCCATGAAGACAACAGAATATATGATCCCTGCCTACTACATCATTGCCAGCGCAGAGGCTAGCTCCAACCTGGAGCGCTTTGACGGAGTGAAGTACGGTTTCCGTGCAAAAGAGTACGAGGGACTTCATGATATGTACAAGAGGACAAGGACTGAAGGTTTCGGCGAGGAAGTAAAGCGCCGTATCATGCTTGGCTCCTTTGTATTAAGCTCTGGTTATTACGATGCTTACTATCTGAAAGCACTTCGCACAAAAGCCCTTATCAAGAAGGAATTTGACCAGGCCTTTTCAAAATATGACGTTCTTCTTGCACCGGCATCACCTTTTACGGCACCGAAGCTGGGAGAGAGCCTGAAAGACCCTCTTGCCATGTATCTTGGCGATATTTATACGGTAGCAGTAAACCTGTGCGGACTTCCCGGAATCACAGTTCCATGCGGAAAAGACGCAGCAGGACTTCCGATCGGAATCCAGATGATCGGTGATTGCTTCAAAGAAAACAACCTGTTCCGCGCAGCACATGCCTATGAGAAAAAACGTGGTGATTTCGGAACAGCGATGGAAGGGGGAGAAAAGGCATGAAACAGTATGAGACAGTCATAGGACTTGAGGTGCATGTGGAGCTTGCCACAAAAACAAAGATCTTCTGCGGATGCTCCACAGAATTCGGAGGCGCACCGAATACACATACCTGCCCGGTCTGCACTGGTATGCCGGGCTCTCTTCCGGTCCTCAATAAAAAAGTGGTAGAGTTTGCTATCAAGGCAGGACTTGCGGCAAACTGTCATATCCATCAGTACTGCAAGTTTGACCGTAAGAACTATTTTTACCCGGATAACCCTCAGAACTACCAGATCTCCCAGCTGTATCTGCCGATCTGCTATGACGGAGCTGTTGAGATCGAGACTTCCGCAGGCAAAAAGACTGTACGTATCCATGAGATGCATATGGAGGAGGATGCCGGTAAGCTGATCCATGATGAGTGGGAAGACTGCTCTCTTGTTGACTATAACCGAAGCGGAGTACCGCTGATCGAGATCGTATCCGAGCCGGATATGAGAAGCTCTGAGGAGGTTATCGCATATCTGGAAAAGCTCCGCTGCACCATGCAATATCTGGGAGTTTCTGACTGCAAGCTCCAGGAGGGCTCCATGCGTGCTGATGTCAACCTTTCTGTCCGTGAGGTGGGAAGCGAGACCTTCGGAACAAGAACAGAGATGAAGAACCTGAACTCCTTCAAGGCCATTGCGAGAGCAATTGAGGGTGAGAGAGAACGTCAGATCGAGCTTCTGGAAGAAGGCAGATCTGTTGTCCAGGAGACAAGAAGATGGGACGATAACAAAGAGTCTTCCCATGCGATGCGTTCCAAGGAGGATGCCAAGGATTACCGTTACTTCCCGGACCCGGATCTTCCGCCGATCCACATTTCCGATGCATGGATCGAAGAGCTGCGTACTTCCATTCCGGAGCTTCGTGAAGCCAAGATGGAACGTTATCAGAAGGAGTATGAGCTTCCGGCCTATGATGCAGGAATCCTTACCGAATCCAGACATCTGGCAGGGCTTTTTGAGGAGACAGCGATTCTTCTCGGAAACCCGAAAAAGGTGGCAAACTGGTTTATGGTGGAGGTTCTCCGCCTGACAAAGGACAAGGGCCTTGATCCTGAGAAAGTAAACTTTACACCGAAGCATCTGGCAGACCTTCTTTCCATGGTGGAGAAAAAAGAGGTCAGCGCACAGAATGCCAAGAAAGTATTTGAAAAAGTATTTGACGAGGATATTGATCCGGTTGTATATATAGAAGAGAATGGCCTTAAGATCGTAGAAGATACAGGCCTTCTCACCGAAACTGTGAAAAAGATCGTAGATGCCAATCCCGGACCGCTGGCAGAGCTTCTGGGTGGTAAGGACAAAGTTATGGGATTTTTCGTAGGACAGCTGATGAGAGAGCTGAAAGGCAAGGCAAATCCTGACAGCGTCAGAAAAGCACTGGCAGAGGAAATTGAGAGAAGGAGATAAAATACTATGGTTACAGTAAATCAGAATTATTTAAAACTTCCGGGAAGCTATCTGTTTTCCAATATTGCAAAGAAGGTAAGTGCATATAAGGAGGCCAATCCGGAATTTAAGGATTCTGTGATCAGTCTTGGAATCGGTGATGTGACACAGCCACTTGCACCGGCGATCATCGATGCCCTTCATAAATCCGTAGACGAGATGGCACACGCAGAGACCTTTCACGGATATGCTCCGGATCTCGGATATGAGTTCTTAAGAAGTGCCATTGCAAAAAATGATTATCAGTCCAGAGGATGTGATATCAGCGCAGATGAGATCTTTGTTTCCGATGGAGCAAAGAGCGATTCCGGAAATATTCAGGAGATCTTCGGACTGGATAACAAGGTTGCAGTCTGCGACCCGGTTTATCCTGTATATGTAGATACCAACGTTATGGCCGGACGTACTGGTCTTTATAACAAGGAGAGAGAGAACTTTGACGGCGTGATCTACATGCCTTGCAAAGAGGAGAATGGTTTCCTTCCGGAGATCCCGGCAGATGAGGTGCCGGATCTGATCTATCTCTGCTTCCCGAACAATCCGACCGGCGGTGCGATCACAAAGGTTGCTCTTCAGGAGTGGGTCAACTACGCCAACAAAAACGGCTGCGTGATCATCTATGATGCAGCATATGAGGCATATATTTCTGAGGAGGATGTTCCGCACAGCATTTATGAGTGCGAGGGCGCGAGAACCTGTGCCATCGAGCTTCGAAGCTTTTCCAAAAATGCTGGCTTTACAGGTGTTCGTCTTGGCTTTACCGTTGTTCCGAAGGAACTGGTGCGTGATGGCGTAGAGCTTCACAGTCTCTGGGCAAGACGCCACGGAACCAAGTTTAACGGTGCTCCGTACATTGTACAGAGAGCAGGTGAGGCTGTTTATTCTCCGGAGGGAAAAGTACAGCTGAAGGAGCAGATCGCTTATTACATGCGTAATGCAAAGACTATCCTCGAGGGACTTTCTACAGCAGGATTTTCCGTATCCGGTGGAAAAAATGCTCCATATATCTGGCTGAAAACACCGGATCAGATGACCTCCTGGGAGTTCTTTGATTATCTCCTTGAGAAAGCACACATTGTAGGAACACCAGGTTCAGGTTTTGGTGCACACGGCGAGGGATATTTCCGTCTGACTGCATTCGGAAGCTATGAGAATACACTGGAAGCAATTGAGAGAATTAAAAATCTGTAATCTATAACAATGAGGATTGCGAAAATTCATCATATCGTTTATAATTGTACGGGAAAGTGAGGCACAGACTGCAGAGAGTCTGGGTTCATAAAAATTCACAATTTACGCAATCACGAAAGGGGATTTTATCATGGGTATCAGAAGAGTAGAAAATATGTGCGGCGGTAAAGGTCATGTGATCATCAAAGACATTCTTGAGGGAGACGAGCTGAAGGGAAAATGCGGACTTTACGCACAGGTTACCATCGAAAAAGGATGTTCTCTGGGATACCATGAGCATCATGGCGAGACAGAAACCTATTATATCTTAAGCGGTGAAGGCGAGTACGACGATAACGGCGTGAAACGCCCGGTAAAAGCAGGTGATATTACTATCACACCAGATGGAAAAGGACACGGCCTTACCAATACAGGCGACACAGATCTTGTGTTCATGGCACTGATCATTTTTGACTGATCCATATAGATGAGATATAGAAAACAGAAGTATGATAAGGGCGGCTTTTTGGAGAGGCTGCCCTTTATAATTGAACGAAATGTACCAATTGTATAAATAAAAAATATTTTTTATATTTTTTAGAAAAAAGTGTTGACATATAGAGACACCTTTGCTATACTATCATATGTCGCGAGGGAGAGAATAAAAAATCCCAAAGAAATGCGATATGCGGAAGTGTCGGAACTGGCAGACGAGCAAGACTAAGGATCTTGTGAGCATTGCGCTCGTGTGGGTTCAAGTCCCATCTTCCGCATTTTATGAAATTGAGAACGGTGAGAGATCACGGTTCTTTTTTTATGTGTATTGGCTGTGTTTTAACAGAATGTGACCACTTTTATCTGCTTGTCGAAAAGTATATAGAGAAAGCACCGTATCGCGGAATCCGGAATAGACCGGCCTGTTTGTGATACGGTGCTTTTGTTTTTAGATGTTCGGGTGTTTAATTATTTTACTTTTACGGAAGTTGTTTTGCTCCAGGTAGAGTAATAGTTCTTTTTGCTCGCTGTTTTCACTGTACGGATTCGAACATAATATTTTTTGCCTCTGGTCAGCTTTTTCAGAACTGCAGATTTTGAGGTGCCTTTTACTGTGATCGTTTTGGCACTCTTCATGCTGCTTGCAGTGCTGTACTGGATCTGATAAGAGGTAATGGATTTTACCTGCTTCCAGGATACAGTTGCCTGGCCTTTTGCTGAGGACTTCAGAGAAAGACTGCTGACAGGAAGCGGGCGCACAGAGATGCTGATTCTCGCAGAAACGGCATTGTAATTTCTGCCCTGTGCAGCAGTGATGGTAACAGTTGCCTTTCCCGGACTTAGCGGAATGATGCTGGTTCCGGATATCTTTACGATTTTGCTGTTGGAAGATTTCAGGGATATCTTTCCATCGGTTTTTTTACGCTTGATAACTGCTGTCTTGCGGCTGCTCTGTGTCAGTGTGAGTGCTGCAGCAGTTGGAGTGAGCGTAGCTTTTGCACGTTTGATCCGGAAGGTAACGGTTTTGACACCTGAATAAGCTCCGATGCCTGTGATCGTTACTCTGGAAGTGCCTGCATTGATATTATTGGTGTAAGCAACAGAGTAATCAGTACCGTTTGTCAGGACTTTACCATTGCAGGTGACTGTGACAGATGGTGTAATGGCTTTACCGTTGTAAGTGAAGGAAGCAGCGGACAGTTTTACATCTGCAGTACTTAAGTTAGTGGCGGCAATAGTGAAGCTTTTGGAGATGGTGCCTATATAATTACCCTTGCCTGTGACAGTTACAGAAGCAGTGCCTACGTTCGTATTGTTTTTGTAGGAAATGGTGTAGTCTTTATTGAGTGTTAACTGTTTCTTTCCGGCTTTTATAGTGATTGCTGGTTTCTTTTCTGCACCGTCATAGATGAAGGAAGAAGCAGAAAGAGAAATCGTGGTTTTGGTAAGATCAGCTGGAGTGATAGTGAAGTTTTTCGTCTGTGAACCGGAATAGCTGCCTTTTCCGGTGATGGTAACGGAAGCCGTACCAGCGTTTATGTTATTTTTATAAGAAACAGTGTAGTCAGTGTTTGCGGTAAGCTGTTTTTTGCCATTCTTTACAGTGATCTTCGGTTTCTTTTCTACTCCGTCATAAGTGAAGGAAGAAACGGAAAGAGAAACAGAAGTTTTTGTAAAGCCAGCGGCGGTAATTGAAAAGTTCTTTGAAATGGAACCTGTGTAATTTCCTTTCGCAGTAATGGTAACGGAAGCAGTACCAACGCTTACGTTGTTCTTATAGGAAACAGTGTAATCTCTGCCGGCAGTAAGCTGCTTGTTGCCGATTTTAACTGTAACCCTCGGCTTTTTCTCTGCGCCGTTCCATGTGAAGGAGGAAGCAGAGAGTGTAACGGAAGCCTTGGTAAAGCCGGCTGGCTTGATTGAAAAAGATTTTGTTATAGTACCGGAATATTTTCCTTTTCCGGTGATGGTAACGGAAGCCGTACCAGCGTTTATGTTATTTTTATAAGAAACAGTGTAATCAGTACCGGAAACCAGTAATTTTCTGCCGGATTTAACTGTGATCTTCGGTTTTTTCTCAGTGCCATCGTAAGTGAAGGAAGAAGCAGAGAGCTGTATATCACATTTGCTGAAGTCACTGGCTTTGATCTGGAAAGTTTTTGTTTCGGAACCGGAGAAGTTTCCTGCACCGGAAATTGTAACGGAAGCCGTACCGACATTAGTATTGTTGTGGTAGTACAGATAATAATCCTGATCTTCTGTTAATGTATTGCCGTTGCATTTGACAGTGACCGGAGGCTTTTTTTCTGTACCATCATAAGTGAGGAAAGTATCAGAAAGGGTAATGTCGCAGTTGCTGATGCTTCCCCGATTGATATAAAAAACTGTGGTAAAATAGCCGGAATAGTTACCGATGCCCGTAATGCCGGCGCGGGCTCTTCCGATAGAAGTATTGTTCTGATATTCCACCGTATAGTCTTTGCCACGGGTCAGTGCTTTTCCATGGTCTGTGATAATCACATTTGGTTCCTGAGGCTTGCCGTCATAAACACAGTTTTCAGGAGAAATCGTACAAGTGGTAGAGCTGCTGTAGATTCTGGCTGGCCGAATGGTATATTTTTTTGTAACAGAACCGGTATATTTTCCGATTCCGGTAAATGTTACAGTGAAAGTACCTGCATTGACCTGATCGCCTTTGTAAGTCGCTGTATAATCAGTACCTTCTGTCAGAGTAAGTCCGGAACGATATATTTTGACATCAGGATCTTTTTTTGTGCCATCGTAATATCCTATATAGCCGTGAGAAAAGGTGAAAACATCTTCACTCAGCATGTCCACATACAATTCAGAAGTAAATACAACGGACGGGTTATATTTGGACTGTATGGTAAGAGTGGCTTTTCCTGATTTTTTCGGAGTGATCACTGCAACACTGTCGCTTGTCTGCTGTACAGTGAGTACACTGTTGTCTGAGCAGGAGATCGTGCAGTCCGACAGATAGTCATCACCGGAATCACCGGAAAACCAGGTTGACCAGTCTACTGTGTAAGTGAGATCTTTTGTAAGAAACTCACTTCCGTTTAGTGTATGGTAGCTGGAATTGGAAGGGGTGATATAGGCGGAAATTTTTGTTGGAACTGCAGCTTTGGAAGTGATTCCGCATACACGGCAGGTTTTATCTACCTGATTATTCTCGATGGTTGTTCCGTATACATATTTGTGACCGTTTTCAATTCTTGTTGCATGGTTGGAGGAGAGATCAGAAAGATTGATCTCATAAAATGTGTTATGGCTGTTTTTCCATGCATACCAGATCAGCTTACCGTTAATAATAGAAGGAACACAGTCGGAAAGATTTCCGGCCATCTTGTAAGTGGAGCCAACCTGCTTGCCGGTTCCGTCGATCGCTGTGTAGTAAACATAGCCCTGGCTGGACCAGAGAAGCACAAAACTGTTGCTGCCTGTTTTTACCAGATGAGGAGTGGTGGCACTGTCACTGGTGCCTGCGTAATTGGAAAAATACCGTACAACAGGAGTTCCGCCGGATTTTGAAACGGAAGCTACAAAAACATTTCTGGAATTATCATCTGCGTCATAGTTTCCGGCAGCCAGATAAGAGGAATCAGAATATTCAAAGCCACCCTGAGATGCACCGGTATAGTTATTTCCGATTGAGCCTGGGAAAGTCATGAGATCAAATTCCTTACAGGTATCGGTGTTGGAACCCCATGTTCTCTGTGGGACAAAAGATCCGTTGCTGATATCGGTTTGGTACTGAAGGACTGTAATAGCACGTGGGTAGGCATCGCCATGATCTGAACCCAGAAGTGTACCGTTGTCGATCTGGATAAACTGGTTAAAAGAGTGGCTGACATATCCGAGATCTGTATTCATAACACTTGTAAATGAATCAGCAATGGACATATTGGAAGTATCCACGGAAAAAGTCACATTAGCCTGGTGGCCATTGTACATTTCATGGCAGGTGCGGACAAAAAGGTATTTTCCGTTTACAGCCATACGAGCAGAACCTGCATCAAAAGGATATGTGGTATTTGCACCAAAAAGTCCGCAGGAACCTAAAGACTGCCAGGTTTTTGAATATTTGCCGATACGGTAAACTTCTTTACTGTCGTCTTGTTCGGTATTGTTCTGACCGGTGAGAATATAATAATTATCATTGGTTTCGTAAAAGCCTCCAAATTCAGGAAGCGGAAGATCCAGAGTCATAGTCTTTTTTAGATTGTATCCGGAGTCGTAATATTCGATCAGGATCTTGCCATCAATGGCTCCGCTCTGAACGCGCATAAGATAACCATCCGGACTTGTAGTAAGATAAGATTCCACAGGTGCAGACCAGTTAGTATAATTCTGGCTCTCCAGGTTGTTGCCTTTATATACCGTACATGTGGTAGAGACGGAAGAAGATATCGGGATGTCTGCTTCAGCAGCAGTGCCTTTTTTTCGGGTCATCTGAGTTTCCAGTGAATCATCCAGGATACCGGCCAGAGCCTGTTCTGTCTCTCCTGAAGAAAAATCATCATTTTCCTCGGAATCGGAAAAATCATCCTCTTCGCCGGCGCTGAAGGGATCAGTGTTATCTGTGGAAGAGTCTACTGCTCCGGTTTCAGCAGGGGCAGGATCGTCGGGGGACTGGGTCAGGTCATCGACTGGTTCTTCCGGGGTGTCTGTACTGTCGGGAGCGGAAACTTCATCATCTGCTGCTGGCTGATACTGGGAAGCATCTGCAGGTGCTTCTGTATCAGTGATATCATCCGCAGAAAAAAGTTCTGAGGAAAGATCAGCTGCACTGACAGGAGCTGAAGTGCCAAGCATACAGGCAGAAAGAAAGATCGACAGTATCTGTGCTTTTTTGTTTTTCATATGTACCTCCTTACAGATTAGATATAATTGAATATAAAATCCAATTATATTTTACTACAAAGAAGAAAAATATGCTCGAACATTGTTGGAAAAGGAAGAAAAAACGCAGAAAAAACGAGAAATTGCAACAGAATCAGAAATTATGAAATTTTTGAAAAAAAGTGTTGACATATAGAAACCACTTTGTTATACTATCACTTGTCGCGAGGGAGAAAATAAAAAATCCCAAGGAAATGCGGTCATGCGGAAGTGTCGGAACTGGCAGACGAGCAAGACTAAGGATCTTGTGAGCATTGCGCTCGTGTGGGTTCAAGTCCCATCTTCCGCATTGGAAATTTCCAGAGAAATGCGATATGCGGAAGTGTCGGAACTGGCAGACGAGCAAGACTAAGGATCTTGTGAGCATTGCGCTCGTGTGGGTTCAAGTCCCATCTTCCGCATGACTTTAAGGCAGAGCTGTGAATAGCAGCTCTGTTTTTGACTATATAATTATATGGATGCAAAAAAAGTTTTTGACAGCCTTAATATATTTGTGCTCGTTTTATATACAATATGAGAATTTTGGACATCTTCAGTTCGTATCGGACGATAAACCCAATGTTTTTTGAATTTTTTTTTGAAAAAAGAGGAATTTGCAATTTTGTGTAGAATATAATTAACAGAGGGTATTTTTATCGCCGCTGTTTGTCAGACTGTGGAGGAAGTGCTTATGAACATCAGAGAGAGCATGGAACTAAGAGAACAGGAGCTGTTAAGCCCATTTGCGTCTCACAGCGCAGATACCAGAGGCCGGGATAAACCGGAAGAGGAATGCGATGTGCGGACTGCGTACCAGAGAGACAGAGACCGGATACTTCACTGTAAAGCTTTTCGACGTATGAAGGATAAAACACAGGTGTTTCTGGCACCGCAGGGAGATCATTATCGGACCAGACTGACACATACGCTGGAGGTGTCGCAGATTGCCCGTACTATTGCCAGGGCACTTCGGTTAAATGAAGATCTGGTGGAAGCAATCGCACTTGGACATGATCTTGGACACACGCCATTTGGACATGCTGGCGAGAAAGCTCTGGATCAGGTACATCCGGAAGGCTTTGCTCACTATAAACAGAGCGTCCGGATCGTAGAAGTACTTGAGAAGAGTGGGAATGGGCTGAATCTTACCTGGGAAGTCCGGGATGGAATGAAGAATCACCGAACCAGCGGGAAACCATCCACACTGGAGGGCCAGGTAGTACGTTTTTCTGATAAGATCGCCTATATCCATCATGATATGGACGATGCCCAGAGAGCTGGAATCATTACTGAAGACGATATTCCTATAACAATGAGAACTTTTTTGGGCTATACCACGCGAGAACGACTGAATACTTTCGTACATAATATTATAGAGAACAGTTTGGATAAGGACAGCATCACCATGTCGGCCGATATTTTTGAGGCGATGATGGATCTTCGATCCCTGATGTTCCGGAATGTTTATGAGAATCCGGCTGCAAAGAAGGAAGAAGAGAGAGCCATGAAGATGCTGACTGAACTATATGAATACTATACAGACCATCCGAATGCCATGCCCAGGGAGTACAGGGAACTGGCAGAGTACCGGGGAGAACTAAAAGAACAGGCTGTATGTGACTACATTTCGGGAATGACAGACCAGTATTCCATGAAAAAATTCAGGGAACTTTACATACCGAAATGCTGGGAGGTCTATTAAATGGAAAAGAGGGATAAGCATGCGTTATTCAGATGACATCATAGAAGAAGTCCGGATGAAAAATGACATTGTAGACGTGATATCCCAGTATGTGAAACTGACAAGGAAAGGAAGTTCCTATTTCGGACTGTGTCCTTTCCATAATGAGAAGACACCTTCCTTCTCCGTGACGCCGTCCAAGCAGATGTATTACTGTTTTGGCTGCGGAGCAGGAGGTAACGTATACAATTTTATTATGGAATATGAGAATTATTCTTTTGGAGAGGCGCTTTCCCACCTGGCTGGCCGGGCAGGTGTGGAACTTCCGAAGATCGAGTATTCCAGGGAAGCAAAAGAAAAAGCAGAACAGAGAGCAGCACTTCTGGAGATCAACAAGCTGGCCGCACAGTATTTTTACTATCAGTTAAGGAGAGAGAGCGGAAAGACAGCCCATGGATATCTTTTAGGCAGGGGGCTTTCCGAGGAGACGATCCGCAAATTCGGTCTCGGCTATTCGGATAAGTACAGTGATGATCTGTATAAATATCTGAAGAGCAAGGGATACAGTGATGATCTTCTCCGTGAGTCCGGATTGTTTAATGTGGACGAGCGGCGGGGAATGTACGACAAGTTCTGGAACCGTGTGATCTTTCCGATCATGGATGTGAATAACCGTGTGATCGGATTTGGTGGCCGTGTCATGGGAGATGGCAAGCCGAAATACCTGAACTCTCCGGAGACGAAGATTTTTGACAAGAGCCGTAACCTGTACGGCCTGAATGTGGCAAGGACGACGCGGAAGAATTATCTCATCCTCTGTGAGGGATATATGGATGTGATCGCCATGCACCAGGCGGGCTTTACCAATGCGGTGGCATCTCTGGGAACAGCGCTGACCTCCGGCCATGCAAGCCTTGTGAAGCGTTATACCAAGGAAGTACTTCTGCTTTATGACAGTGACGGAGCAGGCGTCCGGGCTGCGCTCCGTGCGATTCCGATACTTCGGGAGGCAGGAGTGACATCCAGAGTGGTAAGTCTGAAACCGTGGAAAGATCCTGATGAATTCATTAAGAATGAAGGAGCAGAGGCTTTTGAGGAGCGGCTTAACCAGGCGATGGATAGTTTTATGTTCCGTGTGCATATTGCTGAGCAGGATTTTGCAATGGATGCTCCTCAGGGACAGAATCAGTTTTTTGAGCGGTGTGCCGAGATGCTTCTGGAGCTGTCTGATGAACTGGAGAGGAATCTTTATATAGAAGCAATTGTGAAAGAATATGGCCGTTATGGTGTGGGGACGGAAGATATCCGTAAACGTGTCAATACCCTGGCCATGAAAGGAACGCCTGCAGAGAAACGGATCCAGCCGAAATCCGGTACATCTGAGAACAGAAAAAAAGAATCAGCCGCAGATAAGGCCCAGAAACTGATGCTGACCTGGCTTGTGAATTATCCTGAGATCTTTGAACAGGTTGAAAAATATATTTCACCGTCAGATTTCGTAGTTCCGCTGTATAAGCAGGTGGCCGAGATGTTGTTTGAGCAGCATAAAGAAGGAGAGACCAATCCTGGCAAACTTCTTAATGCGTTTACAGACAGTGAGGAGCAGAGAGAGGTGGCATCCCTTTTTAACGCGACGATCCATCTGGAAAATGAAGGAGAACAGCAGAGGGCTTTTTCCGACGCACTTCTCCGGATCAAGGAAGAAAGCTTAAAAGAAAAGAACCGTACCTGGGATCCGTCTGATATGGCGGGGCTTCAGGAACTGATAAAAGCAAAAAAAGAACTGGAAGACCTTGGAAGAAAGCGGCAGCAGCTGCATATTTCTTTCAATTAAGGATAAAATATAAACACTATATGGAGGTATAGAGCACCTATGGAAATGAATATGGCAAAATTCAGCGAGAAACTTGTAGAGCTTCTTGAACTTGCAAAAAAGAAAAAGAATGTGCTGGAATATCAGGAAATCAGCGATTTCTTCAAAGATTCCCCACTGGAAGTAGACCAGATGGAGAAGGTTTTTGATTTCCTGGAGGCAAGCGGTGTGGATGTTCTCCGCATCACAGATAACGGCGGTGACGAACTCCTCCTTGATAATGATATGGAAATGGAAGGCATGGATGATGAGGAAGAGGTAGAGCTTGACAAGATAGATCTTTCCGTTCCGGAAGGTGTCAGCATTGAAGATCCTGTCCGCATGTATCTGAAAGAGATCGGTAAAGTCAGCCTGTTAAGTGCAGACGAGGAGATCGAGCTTGCCAAGAGAATGGAAAAAGGTGACGAAGCTGCCAAGAAACGTCTGGCAGAGGCGAACCTTCGTCTTGTTGTCAGCATTGCGAAAAGATATGTTGGCCGTGGAATGTTGTTTCTTGACCTGATTCAGGAAGGAAACTTAGGTCTTATCAAGGCAGTTGAGAAATTCGATTACCGAAAAGGTTACAAGTTCAGTACCTATGCAACATGGTGGATCCGTCAGGCTATTACAAGAGCCATTGCTGACCAGGCACGTACTATCCGTATCCCGGTGCATATGGTTGAGACGATCAACAAACTGATCCGCGTTTCACGTCAGCTGCTTCAGGAGCTTGGACGTGAACCTACGCCGGAAGAGATCGCAGAGGAGATGGACATGCCGGTAGATCGTGTACGTGAAATCTTAAAGATCTCCCAGGAGCCTGTGTCTCTGGAGACTCCGATCGGTGAGGAGGAAGACAGCCATCTTGGTGATTTCATCCAGGATGATAACGTTCCGGTACCGGCAGATGCAGCAGCATTTACACTTCTTAAAGAGCAGCTGGTAGAGGTATTAAGCACTCTGACAGACCGTGAGCAGAAGGTTCTCCGTCTTCGTTTCGGACTGGATGACGGTCGTGCCAGAACTCTTGAGGAAGTTGGAAAAGAATTCAACGTTACAAGAGAGCGTATCCGTCAGATCGAGGCGAAAGCTCTGCGTAAACTGCGTCATCCCAGCCGCAGCCGTAAGCTGAAGGATTACCTTGACTAATAAAAATATATCAATACAGCTTTCCAAGCGTCTTATGGCCATTGCCGGTATGGTAACAGGTGGAAACCGGCTGGCAGACGTGGGATGCGATCATGGATATCTGTCCATCTATCTTGTCAGTGAGAAGAAGGTGCCGTCAGCCATTGCCATGGATGTGCGTCCCGGGCCGCTTTCAAGGGCCAGGAAAAATATCTCCTGCTATGGTCTTGAAGATTACATAGAGACCCGTTTAAGTGACGGACTTATGAAACTGGAGCCGGGAGAGGGCGATACCCTCGTGATCGCCGGCATGGGTGGTCCTCTGATGGAAAGGATATTAAATGATGGAGAGAAGGTCCGGGAGGGGTTTCAGGAACTGATCCTGCAGCCTCAGTCGGACCTTCCTCATTTTCGGCATTTTCTTGCTGAGATCGGCTGGGAGATCGTAAGCGAGGAAATGATAAAGGAAGATGGAAAATTTTATCCTATGATGAAAGCTGTGCGTAATGAATCCGGAAAAAAAATCTCATATACAGAGGAAGAAGCCTGGTTTGGCCCCCTTCTTCTGAGAGAATGTCATCCTGTTCTGAAGGAATATCTTCTTCGGGAGACAGCAATCCGTGAGAAAATCCTGGCGGGACTTTTAAGTGCGCCGTCTGAATCTGCGAAAGCCCGCCTTGCTGAAGTAAAGGAGGAAATGGAGCTGATAAAGTCAGCCCTGAAACGATATGAAAGCATATGAACTGATCGAATGGCTGAATGAACATCATCCGCAGAAATTTGCGGAAGACTGGGATAATGTAGGTCTTCTGGTGGGAGATGACAAGAAAGAAATTTCACATATTTTTCTTGCACTGGATCTCACAGAGCCTGTTCTTGATGAGGCTGTTAAAGTTGGAGCAGACATGATCCTGACCCATCATCCGATGATCTTTTCCGGGATCAAGAAGATCAATAATCATACATTTACGGGAAGAAAAATTTTGCGTCTGATCCGTGAGGATATTCCGTATTTTGCTATGCACACTAATTATGATGTGATCGGTATGGCAGATTTAAGTGCGGATTATCTGAAACTTCAGGAAACAAAAGTACTCACTGTTACCGATGAGTCCGGGGAACAGCCGGAGGGATTTGGAAGAGTTGGGAAACTGGCGCAGCCGATGACTCTTGGAGAATTCGGAAAATATGTAAAAGAATGCAACAGACTTCCGGATGTGAGAGTTTATGGAGAACTTGACCGGAAGATCGAGATGGTGGCGATCTGTACAGGAAGCGGAAAGAGTATGATCCGTGATGTGATGGCAGCAGGCGCGGATGTATATGTGACAGGCGATATTGATTACCACACTGCGATCGATACCATGGCAGATGGCCTGGCTATTGTAGATGCAGGACATTACGGAACGGAGTATATTTTTGCAGAGGCTATGGCAAAGGAACTGAAGGAGGCTTTTCCGGAGCTTAAGACAACTTGCGCCAGCGTGAAAAATCCATATATTGTTTTATAAATATAAGCCTGTGGAGGTGATCGTTATGGAACTGACGATGATTAAAGTGACCATAAACAGAGAGACAAAAGAATATCCCAAGATGACTTCTTATTCCGAGATCGTTAAAGATTATGAGGGTACAACAGAGTATCCGGTAATTCTTGTAACTGAGAACGGAAAGCTCCGTGAGCTGCATAAGAAGGTGAGACATGACTGTACCGTAGGTTTTATCACTGCGAAAGACAGCGCAGGGCGAAAAACATATCGGCGTAGTGCTGTTTTTATCCTTCTGAAAGCGATCTTTGATGTGGCTGGAAAGGAGAATGTGGATCATGTTGTGATTCATTATTCCATCGGAAATGCACTGTATTTTACCATGAAGGGGAGTGCAATACTGAATCAGGAACTGATTGATAAGGTGAAAGTGCGGATGCGTGAACTTGTTGACCGGAAGATACCGATCTGTAAACGAAGTGTCAGCACAGATGATGCAATTTCCATGTTCCACAGGCATCATATGTATGATAAGGAGAAGCTGTTCCGTTACCGTCGGGTATCAAAGGTGAATATCTACAGTCTTGAGAATTTTGAGGATTATTTTTACGGATTTATGGCACCGGATACCGGGTATGTGCAGTATTTTGACCTGCAGCTTTATGATGAGGGATTTGTACTGATCCTTCCGCGTCAGAAGAATCCGGATATATTGGAGCCTTTTGAGCCACAGGATAAGATATTTCATGTGCAGAAGGAATCAGAAGAGTGGGGTGATAAACTGGAGGTTGCTACAGTTGGAGATCTCAATGACAGGATCACCAGAGAAGGTGTGCAGAGTCTGATGCTGATCCAGGAAGCTCTTCACGAGGCGAAGATTTCTTCGATTGCGGAGGAAATCCGGCGGAGAGGAAATGTGAAATTTGTGATGATTGCAGGGCCTTCATCTTCCGGAAAAACAAGCTTTTCACATAGATTATCGATCCAGCTTTCGGCACATGGACTGAGACCACATCCCATTGCTGTGGATAATTATTTTGTGGATCGAAAGCATACGCCGTTGGATGAATTTGGTGAAAAGAATTATGAGTGCCTGGAAGCAATCGACATCAAACAGTTTAATCAGGACATGTTGGATCTTCTTGCAGGAAAAGAGGTGGATCTTCCAACCTTTAATTTTAAGACCGGTTCCAGGGAATATAAAGGTGATAAACTGCAGCTTGGAAAGGAAGATATCCTGGTGATCGAGGGAATTCACGGACTCAATGACAAATTGAGTTATGCACTTCCCAAAGAGAGTAAATTCAAGATTTATATCAGTGCACTGACCCAGTTGAATATTGATGAGCATAACCGTATTCCGACTACAGATGGAAGACTGATCCGAAGAATTGTCCGCGACGCACGTACACGTGGGACTTCTGCAAAAGAGACCATTGCAAGATGGCCGTCTGTAAGAAGAGGTGAGGAGCAGAATATCTTCCCGTTTCAGGAAGAAGCAGATGTAATGTTCAATTCTGCTCTTGTGTATGAGTTGGCCTGCCTGAAAGTTTATGCAGAACCGCTGCTTTTTGGAATTGACAAAAATGAACCGGAATATCAGGAAGCGAAGAGACTTCTGAAATTCCTGGATTATTTTGTGCCGGTTCCATGTGAGGGAGTTCCGTTTAATTCTCTTTTGAGGGAGTTTATTGGCGGTAGTTGTTTTAACGTATAGGAGGGTTTATGAAAAAGAAAGTACAACTGACAAAACTGGCTCCCAATTGTGGCTGTGCGGCAAAGGTAGGACCGGGGACTCTGGCAGGAGTTCTTGGAAATCTGCCGAAGTTCTGTGACCCGGATCTTCTGGTTGGAACAGATACTTCGGATGACGCTGCTGTTTATAAAATTTCTGAGGATCTGGCACTGATCCAGACACTGGATTTTTTTACACCTGTGGCAGATGATCCTTATGATTTCGGACAGATCGCAGCAGCCAATGCGTTGAGTGATGTGTATGCCATGGGCGGAACTCCGAAGACGGCTTTGAACATTGTGGCGTTTCCAAAAGATATGGATGTGGAGATTCTTGGAGAAATTCTCCGCGGCGGTGCAGACAAGGTGATGGAGTCTGGAGCAGTTCTTGCAGGCGGACATACTATTCAGGATGATACACCTAAGTACGGGCTTAGCGTAACGGGATTTGTGAATCCGAAGAAATTCTGGAAAAATTACGGAGCACAGACAGGGGATAAACTGATCCTCACAAAACCGCTTGGTGCAGGGATTATAAATACAGCTATCAAAGCAGACCTGGTATCAGAAGAAGCAAGAACAGCAGCACTTGCCTCCATGAAGTTTTTGAACCGGTCAGCCTGCGAAGTTTTCCGGGAATTTGAGATTCACGCCTGCACAGACATAACAGGATTTGGCCTCGGCGGACATGCCACAGAAATGGCCGCAGCCAGTGACCGGACCATTGTGATAGATACAGAGAAGCTACCGTTACTTCCAGATGTGGAGATGTATGCGTCCATGGGACTGATTCCGGGAGGAGCCTACAGAAATCGGGAATATGCCAATAAAACCGGAGTGAAAAGTTCAGCAGTGCTCTGGAAAGAAGATGTGGTATTTGATCCACAGACTTCCGGTGGTTTGCTGGCAGCAGTCAAGGAACAAGATGTCCCACATATAATGGAAAAACTAAATGCAGCAGGTTTGCGGGCTGGGGTGATAGGAGAAGTAACAGACAGGCAGGTGTGGACACTGGAGCTTAAGTAATAACATTACCGCATCTATCTCGGCACAAAGTTATACCCTAAATACTGAAGCATACAGACAAAAGTCAACAGCATTACACATTGGAAATGTGACGTGTGTAGCCATCATTGCATGGACAATAAAGAAAAATTCCAACTCTAACTTTACAAGTTAGCGCAGCTATGATAAAATATCAACTGCGCAGCCAGTCCAGGTGATCGCGGCTGAACAGACGAAAGGGTTCAGACGAGGAAAGTCCGGGCTTCACAGGGCAGGATGCCGGATAACGTCCGGTGGAGGTAACTCCCAGACCAGTGCAACAGAAATAAACCGCCCCGTTTATACGAGGTAAGGGTGGAAAGGCAGTGTAAGAGACTACCGCCGCTGTGGTAACAGAGCGGGCACATGTAAACTCCATTCGAAGCAAGACTGAGAAGAAAGCCATACGGCGGCCCGTCGTGCTTTCAGGTAGGTCGCTGGAGCCTTCTGGCAACGGAAGGCCTAGATAGATGATCACTCAACGACATAACCCGGCTTATCGGTCTGACTGCGTATAATAAGCACATTAATTAAAAAGCAGCTGTATTCCATGAATCATCGAAAATGATTTACAGAATGTCAGCTGCTTTTTTATACAGTCAGTTACTTATTACGTTTTCCTCTATACTTCTCCTCACAATATTTACAGCGGTAAATCTCTTTTTCCTCATCTGCAAGAACAAAAATCTGGTCCAGTCCCTGCTCGATGGAAGTGATACAACGGGGATTCTTGCATTTGATCACGTTCACTACCTGTTTCGGCAGCTTCAGTTCTTTTTTGGCAACGATCTTCTCATCTTTAATAATGTTTACAGTGATGTTGTGATCGATAAAACCAAGAATATCAAGATCCAGATCCTCGATCGGGCATTCTACTTTGATAATATCTTTCTTGCCCATTTTCTGGCTGCGGGCATTCTTGATGATAGCTACAGTACAATCCAGCTTATCCAGCTTCAGGTCATGATAGATAGTCATTGCCTTGCCGGCTTTGATATGATCCAGGACATAACCTTCACGAAGAGCACCTACGTTTAACATGGCAGTTCCACCTCCAGTAATGTAAGAATCAGGGCCATACGGACATAAACACCATACTGGACCTGTTTGAAATAAGCGGCACGCGGATCAGAATCCACTTCAACAGAAATCTCATTAACACGCGGAAGCGGATGAAGGATATACATATCCTTCGGAGCAAGTTCCATCTTCTGTTTATCCAGAACATAGAAATCTTTCATGCGGACATAATCCTCTTCGTTAAAGAAACGCTCCTTCTGAACACGGGTCATGTACAGGATATCAAGAGCTGGAAGTGCGTCCTCGAGACGTTCCTCCTCGACGAACTCGATATTGTTGCGCTTCAGTACATCCTCACGGATATAGCTTGGGATACGAAGCTCTTCCGGAGAGATCAGGACGAATTTTACGTTCTCATAACGCACCAGTGCCTCGATCAGAGAATGGACAGTACGTCCAAATTTCAGATCACCGCAGAGACCGATCGTGATATTATCAAGTCTGCCTTTGAGGGAACGGATAGTTAAAAGATCAGTTAATGTCTGAGTAGGATGCTGGTGGCCACCATCTCCAGCATTGATCACCGGAATATTGGATGCCATAGAAGCTACAAGCGGAGCACCTTCCTTCGGGTGACGCATAGCACAGATATCTGCATAGCAGGAAACAACGCGAATGGTATCGGCAACACTCTCGCCCTTAGATGCTGAGCTGGAATCGGCAGAAGAAAAACCAAGAGCCTTTCCTCCGAGATTCATCATGGCTGCCTCGAAACTTAAACGTGTACGTGTACTTGGTTCATAAAACAGTGTCGCAAGCCTTTTATCATCACAGGTGTGCGCATACTTTTTAGGATTTTTCCCGATATCATCGGCGAGATTCAGAAGCTTCTCAAGCTCTTCAACCGAGAAATCCAACGGACTCATTAAATGTCTCATGTTGTACCTCCAATTATTTACTGGAAAATCAGATTCCCTTCCAGATATCATAATATATAAACGTGAGTTTTTCAAGATGATTTCCGAGGATTTTGTCGAAGAAGCCATTCGAAGAAAAGACCGGTGATGAACCACAGAGGTGCATAGTCCAGTCGGATCACGCCTTTATATTGCAGCGGAACATGAGAATAATCCCAGGGGCAGATATGGAGTTTCCGGTAAAAAGAACCGCTTAGGAATTCCACCAGAAAAATCCCGCAGCTATAGAAAACTCCGCGTATCATAACCGGAAAACGGGCAAGCTTATGATAGGCGGGGCGGATGACAGCGGCCAGACCGTACACCGGAAACATCAGAAGAGATGTTTTTCCCATCATGGTAAAGTGACCGGTAAAAAGAGAGTGCAGTCCGGTCCAGATGATTTCCAGGCACCAGCCTGTAAAACCGCACAGAAAAAAATCCTTCTTTTGCATACCAAAACCTCTTCTTGTAAGCAAATTTTTTCACACACATTTAACATGGAAAAGCATCTTTAATAGTATCCCCTGCCTTGAAAAAAATATACGTGTGGTTTATAATGAACGAAACACACGCGGAAGGAGAAACAGACAATGAATTATGAAGAAAGTCGCGCCTATATCAGAGCCGCAGAACTGAAGAAAGGCATCGTTCTGGGACTGGATAATATGAGGGAGCTGATGAGGCGTCTTGGTGATCCGCAGGATGAGCTGAAATATGTTCATGTAGCAGGAACCAACGGAAAAGGGTCTGTGATCGCATATCTGTATTCCGCTTTATCAGGTGCAGGTTACCGGGTTGGAAGATATATTTCCCCGGCTGTCTATTCCTATAGAGAGAGGATGGAAGTAAACGGAGAGCCTGTCAGCAGAGAGAAATTTGCAGCATATGTGACAAGGATCGCGGAAGTGATCGATGACATCGTGAAGGAAGGCAAACCGCATCCATCAGTATTTGAAATTGAAACAGCAGCCGCATTTCTTTATTTTCAGGATGAAAAATGTGATCTTGTATTAATGGAAGTTGGCATGGGCGGCGATCTGGACGCCACCAACATAATCCGTACGACAGTTCTTTCCATTCTGGTATCTATCAGTATGGATCATACGGCATTTCTTGGAAATACCCTGGGTGAAATCGCAGAGAAAAAAGCCGGCATTATCAAGCCGGACAGTCATATGGTAACAGTGAAGCAGCAGCCGGAAGCAGAAGCTGTGATCAGAAGAATATGTGGGGAACAGAATGTACCATACGAGGTGGCTGACCGGGATGATGCGGAAGTCCTGGAAGCATCCATGACAGGACAGATTTTTCTTTATAAAGGAGAGAAGTACACGATATCCCTGGCAGGTGCATACCAGAAGGAGAATGCAGTGGCAGCACTCCGGGCACTGGAGATCCTGAATGAGCAGGGATATCCCACAACACAGGAGCAGAGGCAGGATGGCCTGAAACGCACCACTTGGCCAGGAAGATTCGCACTTCTTGGAACGAAGCCGGATTTTGTTGTTGACGGTGCACATAACCCTGCTGCGGCAGATATGCTGGCAGCATCTGTTGAGAGGTATTTTAAAGGCAGAAGGATCATCTACATCATGGGAATGTTCCGTGACAAGGATTACCGCAAAGTCATCCGGAAAACAGAGAAGTACGCAGATACCATTCTGACTATCGCGGCACCTGATAATCCCAGAGCACTGTCCCCCGGGGAGCTGGCAGATGCAGTGAGGGAGTTCCATTCGGATGTAAGGCCATATGATGATATTGAATCAGCAGTGGCAGAGGCTTATCATCTGGCAGGAACAGAGGGTGTGATCATTGCCTTTGGTTCTCTGGCATTTTTGGGAGACCTTACAGAAATTATCAAGAAACATAACGGAGGAAATAATGACTGATTTGGAAAGATACAGAGACGAGATCGATGAGATTGACAGCGAGATTGTGCGTCTCTTTGAAAAACGAATGAAGGTGAGTGAAGAAGTCGCTGAATATAAGATCAAGACAGGCAAGCAGGTTCTGGACCCTGTTCGTGAGAGCCAGAAGATTCACACACTGAAAGAAAAGGCGCACGGAGAGTTCAACAGTCTTGGCGTGCAGGAACTTTTCCGCCAGATCATGGCAATCAGCCGCAAGAGACAGTACCAGCTTCTGACAGAGCACGGAATTTACGGAGAGCGTAATTTCACAACTGTAAAGCACGTTCCTCTTGAGAATGCAACAGTTGTTTTTCAGGGCGTGGAAGGTGCATACAGCTATGCAGCCATGCGTCAGTACTTTGGTAAAAAGATTGAAAGCTACCATGTAAAAACATGGCGTACAGCCATGGAGGATGTAACTAACGGAAAGGCAGACTACGCAGTGCTTCCTATTGAGAATTCCACCGCAGGTATTGTGGCTGATATTTACGACCTTCTCATGGAATATAAGCTCTATATCGTAGGCGAGCAGATCATTCGTGTGGATCATGTGCTTCTTGGGCTTCCGGATGCAGAACTTGGTGATATTACAAAGGTTTGCTCCCATCCCCAGGGACTTGCACAGTGCAAGGCATTTCTGGAGGAGCATCCATCCTGGAAAAAGAAAGAAGTGGAGAACACCGCAGGAGCAGCCAAGATGGTCAGTGAGACAGGTGACAAGAGCGTTGCAGCTATCGCAAGCCGTGAAGCAGGTGAGGTGTTCGGCCTGAAAGTCCTGGCAGAAAACATCTGCAGGGAAAAAGCGAACTCCACACGTTTCATCATTGTAAGCAGAAAGCCGGAATATGAGGAAAAAGCCGGAAAGATCAGTATCTGTTTTGAACTGCCTCATGAAAGCGGAACTCTTTACAATATGCTTTCCCACATTATTTACAACGGACTGAACATGACAAAGATCGAGTCCCGTCCGATTCCCGGAAAATCCTGGGAATACCGATTCTTTGTTGATTTTACGGGAAGACTTGGTGAGAGTGCAGTGGAGAATGCGTTAAGAGGAATCGAAGCGGAGGCGAATGTGCTTCGCGTACTTGGAAATTATTAAGATACAGAGGAGTTAGATTATTATGTTGGCAAGAATTCAGGAATGTATCCTTTACCGTGATTTTTCAGACGGTGAGATACTGGACAATATGGCGGAGATTATCAATCTTTATGAGTCCGATGAGGAAGCTCTCAGGGCAAAAGAGAATCAGTTTTTTCAGTGCATGAACGGACTGGTGGAACTGGCAGGAATGTACGGATTTTCCGGAAATATATGGCATACATATCTTACGTTCCTTCTGGTAAATCATGAAAATGCATTCAGCATGGCAAGTGAGATCCGAGGAGCCATCAAAGGCAGCATCAATGACCTTGCAAAAAATGATTTCCGGATATTCAAAGATTTGTACGATTTCGACATCACTGTTTTTGATAAAGTATTTGGAACCGCATGCTGCAGGGTGATCTGTGATTATCAGACACCGGATGAGAACAGCAAGCTCTTTAATACAAGGATCCGTGACCGTATCTGTCAGATGAGCAAGACACTGGCAGCAGCTTCCACAACTGAGGAATTCATGGATGATATGATAGCTTTTTATAAAGATTTTGGTGTAGGCAAGCTTGGTCTTCACAAGGCATTCCGTATCGGACATGATGAGGACGGCAAGGTAGAGATCCAGCCGATCACAAGAATTGCACATGTGAAGATCGATGATCTGGTAGGCTACGAGATCGCAAAAAAGAAACTTATCGATAACACAGAAGCTTTTGTCCAGGGAAGAAAGGCGAACAACTGTCTGCTTTTCGGTGATGCAGGAACCGGTAAATCTTCCAGCATCAAGGGTATCCTGAACCAGTATTATGACCAGGGACTCCGTATTATTGAGGCCTACAAGCATCAGTTCCAGGACCTCAATGAGGTGATCGCCCAGATCAAGAACCGTAATTACCGTTTTATTATTTACATGGATGATCTTTCCTTTGAGGAATTTGAGATCGAGTATAAATATCTGAAAGCAGTAATCGAGGGTGGCCTTGAGAAGAAACCGGATAATGTCCTGATCTATGCAACGAGCAACAGACGTAATCTTGTACGCGAGCGCGCAACTGACAAGCTGGAGATCGCAGATGACAATGATCTGCATTCCTCTGATACAGTACAGGAGAAGCTTTCTCTTGTATACCGTTTTGGTGTCCGCATCTATTTTGGAAAGCCGGATAAGAAACAGTTTCAGGAAATCGTCCGGACACTGGCAGCTCGTTATGGAGTTACCATGCCGGAAGATGAGCTTCTTCTTAAGGCAAACCAGTGGGAAATTTCTCACGGAGGCCTGACAGGACGTGCTGCGCAGCAGTTTATAGATTATATTGTGGGAACAGAGGAAGAAAAAAAGAAATAGTCCACCTGTGTTGGGGGAAAGGATGATGAACTATGGCTGTGACAACCTTTGCGGCAATTGATATAGGATCCTATGAAGTCAGCATGAAGATATTTGAAATGTCCAGGAGAATCGGCTTCAGGGAAATTAATGATGTCCGTTACCAGCTGGAACTGGGACGGGGAACATATGCAGCAGGACGTCTGGAGATGGAGACTGTAGACGAGCTGTGCGAGATTTTGAATGATTTTAAACGCATGATGGCAGACTTTGGGGTGGAAAGCTGGCGTGCGTGTGCAACAAGTTCGCTCCGCGAGCTTAAGAATCCGACGATCATTCTGGAGCAGATATATCAGAGAACAGGTATAAGGGTGGAGATCTTAAGCAATGCGGAACAGCATTTTCTCGGATATAAATCCATTGCAGCTATTGAATCCGGCTTCAAAAAAGCTATTCAGAAAGGCACAGCAATCCTGGATATCGGAGGTGGAAACCTGCAGGTATCACTATTTGATAAGGACGCATTGGTGCTGACGCAGAGTATTCGTATGGGAAGCCTTCGTATCCGACAGCGGCTGAAAGACCTGGAGAAAACAACTCCACATTATGACAGGCTGGTAGAGGAATTTATCCGCAACGATCTCATGAGCTTTCAGAGACTTTATCTGAAGGACAAAGAAATCTCCAATCTGATCCTGATGGGGGATTTTCTCACAGATACCATATTCCAGGAGAAATCCGGGGAAAATATAATCACAAAGACGGAGTTTCTGAAGAAGTATGACTCCATCGTAAATATGTCAGATTGTGATCTTGCGGATTCTATGGGGCTGGAGCCGGAATATGCTTCCCTGATCATTCCGAATATGGTCATCATCCGTAATTTTATAGAACTTTTTCAGGCAGAAGCTTTGTGGATCCCTGGAGTTTCCCTTTTGGATGGAATTGCTTACGATTATGCGGAAAAAAACAAATATCTGAAAAGTGCCCACAATTTCGAAAATGATATCCTGGTGGCATCCAGAAATATTGCCAGGCGTTATTCCAGCGGAAAAGACCATCTTACAGGAACCTGTGACCTGGCACTGGATATTTTTGACAGCACAAAAAAGATTCACGGCATGGGAAAAAGAGAGAGACTTCTCCTGCAGATCTCAGTGCTCCTTCATGACTGCGGAAAATATATCAGTATGACGGATGTGGCAGAATATTCATACCAGATCATTATGGCAACGGAGATTATCGGGCTTTCCACTGAGGAGCGTCAGGTGATTGCCAGTGTGGTGAGGTATAATACAAAGGAGTTTGGCTGCTATGAGGAGATCAACAGAGAGACTGCCATGAGCCGGGAAGAGTATCTTCTGACTGCCAAGCTGGCGGCAATTTTGAGGCTGGCCAATGCTATGGACAGAAGCCACTACCAGAAGGTAAAGGCTCTCAATGTGAAGCTGAAGGACAGAACCCTTTATCTGATCATAGATTCTGTGAAAGATGTTTCTCTGGAACTTGGCTTGTTGAAAGATAAGACGGAATTTTTTGAGTCAGTGTTCGGAATCCGGCTTGTAATGAAGCGGAAAGGCAGAGCATAACGGAGGAGGTTTTGGGGTATGAAATTTAAAGAATTTGAAAAAACGGAATATTTTGTAAACAGGGAATTAAGCTGGATCAAGTTTGATGACAGAGTTTTAAGTGAGGCCAGGGACAAAAGTCTGCCTCTCTTTGAGAGACTGAAATTTTTAAGCATCACATCCTCCAATCTGGACGAGTTCTATATGGTCCGTGTGGCATCCCTGAAAGATCAGGTCCATGCAGGATACAAGAAAACAGACATTGCAGGAATGACATCAAAGGAACAGCTGAAGGCCATCAGCCATCAGACCCATGACCTGGTTCATGTGCAGTACAGTACATTAAACAGGTCTCTGGTTCCTGCCCTGGAGAAAGCCGGACTTCATGTGATTTTTGAACATGAGGCATTTTCCGAGAAACAGAAAGAGTTCGTGGATCAGTATTTTGAGGATAATGTATATCCGGTCCTCACGCCGATGGCTATGGACTCATCCAGACCTTTTCCTCTGATCCGAAATAAGACACTGAACATCGGAGCACTCCTTTCCAAAAAAGATACAAAAAAAGGCAAAGAAGAGATTGATTTTGCTACAGTGCAGGTTCCTTCCGTACTTCCGAGAGTGGTAATCATCCCTTCTGAGAAGAAAGGCCATACAACAGTGACTCTTCTGGAACAGATCATTGAGCGAAATATTGATAAGCTGTTTTTGAGCTATGATGTGATCTGTGCGCATCCATACAGGATTATGCGTAATGCAGATCTTTCCATTGATGAGGATGAGGCTGAGGATCTTCTGGTGGAAATTCAGAAACAGTTGAAAAAACGTCAGTGGGGTGAGGTGATCCGCCTGGAAGTGGAAGATAAGATAGACTCCAGACTTCTGGATATCCTGAAAATGGAATTTCAGGTTCATGGAGATGATATCTTCTTTATTAATGGGCCGCTGGATCTTACCATGCTGATGAAGGTTTACGGCATTGACGGCTACGATCAGTTCAAAGAGCCGAAATATAAACCTGCAGCAGTGCCTGCATTCCAGAATGATAAAGATATTTTTCAGGTGATCCGTGAGGGCGATGTGTTTCTCCATCATCCGTATATGAGTTTTGATCCTGTGGTAAATTTTGTGCGCCAGGCAGCAAAAGATCCGGATGTGTTGGCGATCAAGCAGACACTTTACCGTGTCAGCGGCAATTCCCCTATTATTGCGGCACTTGCACAGGCAGCTGAGAATGGCAAGCAGGTTTCCGTTCTGGTAGAACTGAAAGCGCGTTTTGATGAGGAGAATAATATCGTCTGGGCGAAGATGCTGGAGAAAGCAGGCTGTCATGTAATCTATGGTCTGGTCGGTCTGAAGACCCACAGCAAGATTACCCTGGTGGTGCGCAGAGAAGAGAATGGAATTCGCAGATATGTGCATCTTGCAACCGGAAACTATAATGATTCCACAGCGAAGCTTTATACAGACTGCGGTATTTTTACCTGTGATGAGCGGTTCGGTGAGGATGCAACTGCTGTATTTAATATGCTTTCCGGATATTCAGAGCCGAAACGCTGGAACAAGCTGATCGTTGCGCCGATCTGGATGAAAGACCGTTTTGTAAAGATGATCGAGAGAGAGGCAGAGCATGCGAAGAACGGAGAGGAAGCTCATATTGTGGCAAAGATGAATTCTCTCTGTGATCCTGTGATCATGGCTGCTTTGTATTATGCTTCTTCCTGTGGAGTGAAGATCGATCTTCTGGTGCGAGGTATTTGCTGCTTGAAAGTGGGAATCCCGGGCATCAGCGAAAATATCCATGTGCGTTCTATTGTCGGCAATTTCCTGGAACACAGCCGGATCTTTTATTTTAAGAATGGCGGATCAGATGAGATATACATGGGAAGCGCGGACTGGATGCCACGTAACCTTGACCGTCGTGTGGAGATCGTTTTTCCTGTGGAAGATGAGGCCATCAAGGAAGAGATCCTACATGTGCTGGATCTGGAATTCCGCGATAATGTAAAAGCTCATATCCTGCAGCCGGACGGAGCTTACGAAAAGCCGGATAAACGGGGGAAAGTTCTGGTCAATTCTCAGATGGAATTCTGCCGCGAAGCCACAGAGCATGCCAAGGCTGTGAAGAAAGAGAAGAAAGAAAAAAAGAGAGTCTTTGTTCCGGCCGAACCTGCGGAGGATGTGGAAGAATAAAAAAATAAGAACGATATGTGCTTGATTGATAGACCGTATTGTGCTATACTGTGAGCATCATACGAGAAGGGAGGATAGATTTTATGACAGACAGAGAAATGCTGGAGATGCTAGTAGACAGTAAATTAATTAGCTAGACCAATGTCTTCCTTTCCAAAGTTATCCATTTTATATTTCCAATGGTAGACTACTGGTACTTCATTCACCTCATCAAAGTATTTGTAGATACGGTCAATAAGTTCCTGTTTTGACGATACTCTGATTCCTTTCA